>Ga0315336_1000162_pt1 | contig 278641 bp, 219 predicted proteins | sample ASW5metaG_FD_204512 | JGI IMG/M metagenome (GOLD analysis project Ga0315336, IMG submission 204512) | Ammonia-oxidizing marine archaeal communities from Monterey Bay, California, United States - ASW #5 | ecosystem: Environmental > Aquatic > Marine > Intertidal zone | place: USA: California... | reverse complement strand
GTCCTGTTCGTGAGGGGCGCTTCTCGAGGGCGCTTTGAAGCGGAGCAGGATGCGGCGCCTGCGCGCACGGTTCGCACCCGTTGCGTCCGGGAGGCTGGGGTCACCGTCCGGGCCAACTACGTGGCTCTGCCGATTGCGGCTGCACGGGATGGAGATGAAGGCGGCGAAATCCGCTGGATCAGGGTTCGCCCGTCCCATCCGGAAGCACGGTCCCCTCGCCCAAAATCGCCGCGAATGGAGCGCCGCAAGGCGATGCGCTTTCGGAAGTAACATCGCCTCGCACGCGGTGCCGGAAGCGAAACAGTTACAAGGTGCGCCTCGCGGCGCTCCATGCCCCTCATATTTTTGAGGGCACAATGAAGGGATCAACTCGCGCGATTGAGGTGCGAGAACAATGACCCGTGGCTGTTTGAACCTATGAATCTGAAACAGGAGGCCATCATCCTGAGGTGCGAGCGCTTGCGAGCCTCGAAGGAGGACGGCAGGACAAACGCGCATCCTTCGAGGCTCGCCGCAGACGCGGCTCGCATCTCAGGATGACGCTCACTTTCCTGCGTCGAGATTGCCTGAAACTTACGCCTGCCGCTTCAGCCACTCCGGGAACGGCGCGGACTCATAACCCTTCTCGCGGACGTAACGAAACATCGCGAGAAATTCGTTCGGCTCCAGCAGCCCCGGCATGCGCGCGACTTCCCGCGCCTGCCCCTTTAGGGCGGCAAGCCCGTCGGCCTTCTCGGGAAAGAACTGGATCGTCGGCGTAAAACGAATGCCATAGGCCTCGCCGAAGGCCTTTTCGCCGCGCTTGCGCCCGTCGAAGTCGGTCACTTCACGCGCACCGATGTGGTTCAGGTGAAGAATCTCGAAATTGTCGCGGATGTAGCCTTCGATCTTCGGGTCCAGCATATGCACCTCGTGCATCCGCTTGCAGGCCGGACAGCCCTTCAGGCCCCACATGATCGCGAAGCGTTTGCCCTTCTCGGTCGCCCCGGCAAGATCCTCGGACACGTCGAGGAAGCTGTCGAGGTACCAGTCCATGTGATAGATGCCGTCGTCGCCGAGCTTTGCCTTCGCGAAGGCGGGAGCAGCGCGCAGGCTCAGGGCACCGACGCCGAGCGCAGCGATGGCGTGACGCCGGGTCAAAAGTTTTTTGTTGTTGGGCAAGAAGACCTCCCCGTCGGCGTCAGCCGAACGATCCAAACACCGGAAACGTTTCCAGCAGCCAGCCCGCAATACGCGGCATGCCGCCAGTCAAAAACAGCACGCCGGTTAGCACAAGAGCGCCGCCGATCACCTTTTCGATAGTACCCATGTGGCCGCGCAGCCGCGCCATCAGCCGCATGAACGGCGCGGAAAACAGCGACGCCAGCATGAACGGAATGCCGATCCCGAGCGCATAGGCGCCGAGCAACAGCGCGCCGCGCAGCACCGATCCCTCAACGCCGGCAACCACGAGGATAGCGGCAAGCACCGGGCCGACACAGGGCGTCCAGCCGAAGGCGAATGCGAGGCCCACAACATAGGCGCCGAGAAATCCCGCCGGCTTCGACGCGGTTTGAAACCGCGCTTCGCGAAACAGCAGGCCGATCCTGAACAGCCCGAGGAAATGCAGGCCGAGGATGATGATGATCACGCCGGCGATGATGGCGAGCGTATCGAAATACGCGGTGATGGTCTTGCCGAGCACCGAAGCCGACGCGCCGAGCGCGACGAACACGGTGGCGAATCCGAGCACGAAGGCGAAGGACAGCGCCACCACGCGCCAATTCGGCCGCCAACCTTGCGCGGCGTCATTCTTGGTCAGGTCATCGAGGCTGATGCCCGCCAGAAAGCACAGATACGGGGGCACCAGGGGCAAAACGCAGGGCGAGAGGAACGACAGCAGCCCCGCCCCCAGCGCGCCGATCAAGGAAATGGAAGAAACCACGGATTTTCAGGCTCTGGCAGATACATGCGAATTCGTGTATATGTATCACATGATTACAGGATTGCGCGCAAAAACTTCCAGTGTGGCAGCTATCGCGTTTGCGGCGGCCGGACTTTGGCCCGGTGTGGCGAGCGCGTCCGAGCTTGTGATGTTCGAGCAGGCCGGCTGCGTCTATTGCCAGCGATGGGACCGCGACGTCGGGGCGCTGTACGACCGGACCGATGAGGCTAAGGCGTTGCCGCTGCGGCGCGTCGATATTCGGGACCAGAAAGCCAGCGGCATCGCTCTCGCCGCGCCGGTCCGCTACACGCCGACGTTCGTGGTCGTCGATAACGGCCGCGAGATCGGGCGCATCACCGGCTACAGCAACGACAATGCATTCTGGGGACTGCTCGACGCGCTCGCCGCGAAGCTGCGTCCCGCGCCGCGCGAACCCAGCCGAATCTGACGACGTTTCAACGTTTGAAAAGATGAGCCCATGACATCGATCCTCTCATCCGAACTGGAAACCGAACTTCGCGACGGCGCTGAATATTCGCCCGAACTCGACCAGTTGATGCGCAAGGCGCGTAAGGCCAGCAACTTTCTTAAAGCGTTGTCGCACGAGAACCGGCTGCTGCTTCTTTGTCTTCTTGCGGAGCGGGAGCGGTCGGTCACCGAACTTGAGAACATCCTGTCGCTGCGGCAATCCGCCGTGTCGCAACAGCTCGCGCGGCTGCGTTACGACGGCATGGTGGATACGCGCCGCGATGGCAAAACGATCTACTACAGCCTCGCCAATGACGACGTTCGCCGGGTGATCTCGGTGGTCTACGATATTTTCTGCGCGCCGACGGACGCCGCGGACAAGAAATAATCCTGCCGCAACGGCAGGCGGACGCGACACAGCCCGCAAGGCTGATGTTGCGCCGATCCGGGAGAAACGCCGTGCAGGACATGTCTGCCTGGATGCAAGCTTTGGGTGGCCTCGCCATCGGCGCGACGGCGGGATTCGCGGTGCGCCATGCGCGGCTGTGTACATTCGGCGCGATCGAAGATGCGCTGATGGGCGGCGACAGCAGGCGGCTGCGCGTGTTCGGGCTGGCGCTCGGCATCGCCATTCTCGGAACACAGGCGCTGGTCATCGGCGGCATCCTCGATCCCGCATTGGTAACGTATACGCCTGCGGCCTTGCCGCTGGTCGCGATCGCTATCGGCAGCGTGATGTTCGGCATCGGCATGGCGATGGTCGGCACCTGCGGCTTCGGCTCGCTGGTGCGGCTCGGCACCGGTGACCTGCGCAGCCTCGTGGTTATCCTTGTTCTGGGCGGCGCGGCCTATGCGACGCTGCGTGGAATTTTCTCCGGATTCCGGATCGACTTTCTGGAATCCCTGTCGCTTCCGATGCCCAACGGATCAAACGCCGACATCGCATCGCAGTCGCTGCAATTACTCGGCGTCGATATGCGAATCTTCATCGCGGCCATCGCAGGGACTGGATTGTGCTGGCTTGCGCTGCGCGATCCGCGGCTCAGGCGCGCGCCGCGTCTTTTATCGGCGGGACTCGTGCTCGGCGTTCTGGTTGTCGCCGGATGGATCGTCACGGTTTCGGTCGTGGACGAGTTCGCAGGCCCGGCGCGTCCGCAAAGCCTGACCTTCGTGTCCACCATCGGCAAGGCGCTATATGCGGGCCTGCTGAACGTCACGAATTTCGCGGACTTCGGCGTCGCCAGCGTGTTCGGCGTTATCGCCGGATCGTGGCTCGCCGCATGGCGCTCAGCGGAATTGCGCTGGGAAGCGTTCGACGACGATCACGAGATGCGGCGTCATCTCGGCGGCGGCGTGCTGATGGGCGTCGGCGGCATTCTCGCCGGCGGCTGCACGATCGGTCAGGGGCTGACCGCCGGATCGATGCTGGCGCTGTCCGCGCCGCTCGCAATTGGCGGCATGGTCATCGGCGCACGGTTGGGTATTGCAATTCTGGTCGACGGCTCGCCGCGCGACATCATCCAGCGCCGCTGGGCCAACCTGCTCGGCAGAAGCAATCCCGCGGAATAAAAACGATCAGGGACGGACGACGGTGTAGCCGCTCTCGCTCAGGATCAGCAGTTGCCCGACGCCGACCTGAACCTCGATGGCATGCGGATTGATCTTCGGCCTTGTCCCGGTCTCGCGCTCGATGGTGTCGAGCGTGTTGCCGCAGACATCGAACCGAATGCCCTGCGTGATGAGACTGTCGACGAGAGACCGGTTCTCGCTGGTGTCGCGCAGGAGATCGATGCCCGGCCCGAAAGTCACCACTTCGATGGCGATCTTGTCCTGCCCATAAGCCTTCTGGAGGTTGCTCGCGACGCTCAGGACCAATCGCTGCTTCTTCGGATCGGAGTCGGAGAGTTGCAGCGCAATGAAGTGTTCCGCGAACGGCTTGTCCTCTGGCGGCTTCGGCCCAGCCTTGGTTTGTGCGCCAGCCGGACGCGAGATCGCCAGGGCCAGCGCGGCACAAGCGGCTAAATACAACAGTTCACGGCGATTCATGATGGCTTGCTTCTCCGGCCGACGACGTGGCCGGAGAATGCAGGAGCGCTTTCAGAACGACAAGGTGCCGCAGCAAACCTTCTGGTGCCCGGCCGACTGGAACTTCTCCGTTAGCGCGTAGCCAGCGCTGGAATAATAACCGGTCCACGAATGCCGAGCGCCGCGCCTGAAATGATACCCGCGACCGCGATGAATGACGGCATTCCAAGCGTGGACAAGCCGGTCAGCCCCTGCCCGATCGAGCAGCCGTAAGCCATCGCGCCGCCGATGCCCATCAACGCCGCGCCGGAGATCGAGCGCACCATATGGTTCGGCGAGGTGTAGCCCTCGAGCTTGAAACGGCCGGTCACGACGGCCGTGACAAGGCTGCCGGAGAGCACGCCCGCCACGAGCGCGATGCCGAAGCTGAGCGTCAGGCCGGTGGAGAGCATCGTGTACTGCAACGAATCCGCGATCGGCGAGACGAAGGAGAGCGACGTCACCGGAATCGGGTTGAAATCGTCGGCACCAAGCCAGCCCGTGGTGAGCCAGCCGGCGGTGACCAAAAGACCGACGGCGAGACCGGCCGCGATCTGGCCGTAAGAACGGCGGAACTGGCGATCGGAGAATGCGAAGATAAGCAGCGCGCCGCTGGCGATCAGCGTCACGGCGATGCGGGCCACGAACGCGTCAAGGCCCATGGTGGCGAGCAGCGCCGGCGCGGAAACAGCGGCCGGCGTGGTCTGCGTCGCCTGGAGAAAGCCGAGACGCGCAGGCGCGATCAGGCCCTTCAGGGTCATTTGCGCGGCGATACCGATAATAGCGATCACGACCAGCGAGCGAAGATTGCCCTTGCCGAGCAGAACCAGGGCGCGCGACGCGCAGCCGTTGGAAAGAACCATGCCGAAGCCGAACAACAGGCCGCCGGCGAAAATCAGCGGAGCGGAGAACGAGGGCTGGAGGTAGATCGACTTGGCGATATCCACGAGGCCAGCGCCAGCGACGAATTGCGTTCCCAGGATCGCGACAGCCAGAGCGACCGCGTAGCTGCGAACCTTGCGGCCGTCATTGGCGGTCCACCAGTCCCGCAGGCTGCTCATCAGGCAGAAGCCGCTGAGCAGGCCGACAACACCAAAGGCGAGACCAATCGCGAAACCAGCAGAAACCGGGATACCGGGCATGACGGCGTTTCCTTGAGCTCAATCGATGACGTCTGGAAGACCAACATCTATTCGCCCGGCCGTACGGGGTCTATATCGTTGAAAAACTAAGGATATTCTTGCCCACGCGCATCAAAACGTAGAGAGTCCTGCTATTCTGAGACCAGCCAGGCGGAAATCCTTCTCCCATGCTTCAGCAAAAAACCCGGCTGCCGGCGGCACTCTCTATAATCCTGCCCCATAGGCGGTCTATTCTGGCCGCATGACATCAAGCGCTCCCCTTCCCGCCCCCGCTAAATCCCCCAGAGACGGTATGAACCCAGTTAAAGCTCTCACGACTCACGGCCAGGCCATCTGGCTCGATTTCCTTGCGCGCGGTTTTATCGCCAACGGCGAACTCAAGGCGCTGGTCGACAGCGACGGGGTGCGTGGCGTCACGTCCAATCCCTCGATTTTCGAGAAGGCGATTGGCGGCAGCGACGAATATGACGGGGCCATCTCCGCACTTCTGAAGGAGCGCGACCGGCCGGTGGGCGATCTTTACGAAGCACTCGCCGTGGAAGATATTCAGCGCGCAGCCGATGCACTGCATTCGGTCTATGACGGACTGAATGGCGCCGATGGCTATGTCAGCCTCGAAGTCTCGCCCTATCTGGCACGCGACACCGAAGGCACCATCGCCGAAGCGCAGCGGCTCTGGAGAGATGTCGGCCGCGACAACCTGATGGTGAAGGTGCCGGGAACGCGCGAGGGCGTGCCGGCGATCCGGGCCCTGATCTCGCAGGGCATCAGCATCAACGTCACGCTGCTGTTCTCGCAGCAAATGTACGCCGAGGTGCTTGAGGCCTATATCTCCGGGCTTGAAACCTTCATCGCCGGCGGTGGCGACCCGAAGCGCATCGCCAGCGTCGCCAGCTTCTTCATCAGCCGGATCGATGTCGCAGCCGACAATCAGCTCGACGGCAAGATTTCCGGTGCGAGCGGCGATCAGAAAGCCCAACTGCAAGCACTGAAGGGAAAAGTCGCCATCGCCAACGCCAAGCTGGCGTATCAGCACTACCTGAAGGTGATCGGGAGCGACCGCTGGAAAAAACTCGCCGCAAAGGGCGCGCAGGTCCAGCGCTTGCTGTGGGCTTCGACCGGCACCAAGAACAAAGCTTACAGCGATGTCCTTTACATCGAGGAACTGATCGGCCGCGACACGGTCAACACCGTGCCGCCCGCGACTCTCGATGCCTTCCGCGATCACGGCACGCCGCGCGACAGCCTCGAGGAAAACATCGCGGACGCTGAGAACGTGCTCACCGGACTCGCGAAAAGCGGCATCTCGCTCGACACGATTACCGAGGCGCTGGTCGATGACGGCGTCAAGCTGTTTGCTGAAGCCTTCGACAAGCTGCTCGGCGCCGTCGCGCAAAAGCGTGCGGCCATCCTCGGCACCCGCATCGATGCGCAGACCATCAAACTTCCCGCAGAAATCGAGAAGGATGCCAAAGCCTTGTCGGAGCGTTGGCGCGCGAACGGGACGATCCGCGCCCTGTGGCAGCGCGACGCGTCGGTCTGGACCGGCGCTGATGAGAGCAAGTGGCTTGGATGGCTTGACGTGGTCGCGCGCGAGCAGAGCGACACGGCTCGCTATGTTGCGTTTTCGGGATGGGTGAAGAGCAAGAATTTCACCGATGTCGTCGTCCTCGGCATGGGCGGATCGAGCCTCGGACCGGAAGTGCTTGCCGAAACCTATGGCCAAGTCGACGGTTTTCCGAAGCTGCGCATTCTGGACTCGACCGATCCCGCGCAGGTCCGCCGGACCGAAGCCGCGATCAATCTCGACAAGACGCTGTTCATCGTGTCGAGCAAATCCGGCAGCACCACCGAACCTAACGCGTTGATGGAGTATTTCTTCGTCCGCGCCGGCGCAAAGGCTGCTGAGCGCTTTGTCGCGGTGACCGATCCCGGCTCGTCGCTTGAGAAAACCGCGACCGCGCGCGGCTTCGCGCAGATCTTTCACGGAGATCCTGCGATCGGCGGGCGCTACTCGGTGCTCTCGCCGTTCGGTCTCGTACCTGCGGCAGCGGCCGGAATCGATGTGGCGGAATTCCTCGGACTTTCGGCTGCGATGGTGCGCTCCTGTGGTCCCGACGTCCCGCCTTCGGAAAATCCGGGCGTCCAGCTCGGGCTGGCGCTGGCCGCCGCCGCGAAACATGGCCGCGACAAGCTCACGTTGACTGGCTCAAAACGTATCGCCGATTTCGGCGCATGGGCGGAGCAGTTGATCGCCGAATCGACCGGCAAGAACGGCAAGGCGCTGATTCCGCTCGAAGGCGAGCCTCTCGGCAAGCCCGAGATTTACAGCAACGATCGCGTGTTCATCGATTTGCGGCTGAAGGACGACAGTGACGACACACGCGAGAGCGCCCTTGCAGCGCTGGAAGCAGCAGGACATCCGGTCGTTCGTATTGTTTTGACCAGCCCCGCGCATATCGGGCAGGAATTCTTCCGTTTCGAAATTGCGACCGCCGTTGCAGGCGCGGTCATGGGCATCAATCCGTTCGACCAGCCCGATGTCGAAGCCGCGAAAATCAAAACCCGCGAGTTGACTTCTGCGTTTGAAAAATCAGGCGCTTTGCCGACGGAGACCGCCGTTGCGACCGATGGTGCGATTGCGATCTATACTGATGCGGCGAACGCCGACGCATTGCGCAAGGCCGGCGCCGGTAACGATCTGGCCTCATGGCTCAAGGCGCATCTCGATCGCATCAACGCGAACGATTATGTGGCCACTCTCGCCTATCTCGACCGCAACGACGCCAATGTCGCTGCGATACAGGCCCTCCGCATGACGATCCGCGACAGCAAGCACGTTGCGACCTGCATCGGATTCGGTCCGCGCTTTCTGCATTCCACCGGGCAGGCCTACAAGGGCGGGCCGAACAACGGTGTGTTTCTGCAGGTCACGGCGAACAACGCCGCCGAGCTGGACGTGCCCGGCCAGAAGACAAGCTTCGGCGTCATCGAAGCGGCGCAGGCGCGCGGCGATTTCGACGTGCTGGCGGAGCGCGGCAGGCGCGCGTTGCGGCTGCACATCACAGGCGATGTGGCGAAGGGGTTAGCGGCTATCGGCGCGGCTGTTCAAGGTGCCTTGAAATAGGCGACTGAGCAGCTGTTACCGATTCTCAACAGCCGACGCGATGAAGCGATAGATGTCGGTGTGATCGGCGTTCGTTTCGAGCGCGGCTTTGGCGTTCTCCCACAGTGTCGCGATGGTTTCCGCGTTCGACGGATCGACCCCGACAAGCTTCGACAGATCAGCTGCGATACGCAGATCCTTGGCCATCAGCGCCAGCGAAAAACCCGATGCGAAGGTCTCCGAAATCACGAACTGCTTCATCTTGACGTCGGTGGAGTTGTTCTTGCCGGTCGAGGCGTTGAGGACATCGATAACAGTGTCCGGTTGCAAGCCAAAGCGACGTCCGACCAGCAGCGCTTCGCAGGCGGCAACAAGACCGGCGGCGGAAACGTAATTGTTCAGCGCCTTCATGGCATGACCTGAGCCAAGCGGCCCGGTCGCGAACACCGATTTCGCCATGGCCTGCAGCACAGGCTTCGTGCGTTCGACAAGCGCGCCATCGCCGCCGGCCATGATCGACAGGGTGCCGTCGATCGCGCGCTTGACCCCGCCGGAGACCGGCGCATCGATCAGCGCAATCCCGCGCGCCGCAAGATCCTTGCCAAGCGATTGCGTATCAACCGGCACCGAAGAACTCATGTCGATGATCAATGCGTTCTTCGCAAGAACATCGGCGACGCCGTGCTCACCGAGCACAGCCTCGCGCACGATCCTGCTATCCGGAAGCATCGTGATCAGCATCGATGCATCTTTTGCGGCGTCGCGCCCGTTCGCGAAAACGTCCCCACCCGCGGCGGCAAGCGCGTCGCGTGCGGAAGCCGACGGGTCCGCGCCGCGAACCTTGAAACCTGCGGCGATGCACCGCTTCGCCATGGGCAAACCCATCTGTCCCAGGCCGATGAAAACAACGGTGTCGGGTGTCGCCATGATGTTTATCGATCCCTGTTGTCCTTGGAATAAAAATGCCGGCGCGAGAAACCCCGCGCCGGCAAAATCATAGCGAGCGATCTCAAGCTGCGTTGAAGCCCGCGATCGCCTTGGCTTCGAGATATTCCTCGAGGCCGAACTTGCCCCACTCGCGGCCGTTGCCCGACTGCTTGTAGCCGCCGAATGGCGCGGTGCGTTCGTTCGGCACGCCGTTGAGGTTGACGTTGCCGGCGCGAATCTGCCGGCCGACCTTGCGGGCGCGCTCGACCGTGCCGGCCGAAACGTAGCCCGCGAGACCGTACGGCGTATCGTTAGCGATCTTCACCGCCTCCGCTTCGTCCTTCGCGCCCATGATAACCAGCACCGGTCCGAAAATTTCCTCGCGGGCGATGGTCATTTCGTCGGTGACGTCGGAGAACACCGTCGGGCGAACGTAGAAGCCCTTGTTGACACCTTCCGGAAGACCGACGCCGCCGGCGACCAGCGTCGCGCCCTCGTCGATGCCCTTCTGAATGAGCGTCTGGATTTTGTCCCACTGGATACGGTTGACGACGGGGCCGATGGTGGTGCCTTCGGCGCGCGGATCGCCCGCCTTGGTCTTGTCGGCGACAGTCTTGGCGATCGCCGCGATCTCCTTGATCTTCGCCTGCGGCACGATCATGCGCGAGGGCGCGTTGCAGGACTGGCCGGAGTTGTTGAACATGTGCGCCACGCCGCCGGTCACGGCCTTGGTGAAGTCCGCGTCATCGAGAATGATGTTCGGCGACTTGCCGCCCAGTTCCTGGCTGACGCGCTTCACGGTGTTGGCCGCGCGCTTCGCAACGTCGATGCCAGCGCGGGTCGAACCGGTGAACGAGATCATGTCGATTCCGGGATGTTCGCTCATGGCAACGCCGACATCGGGGCCGAGGCCGTTGATCAGATTGAACACACCCTTCGGCACGCCCGCTTCATGCAGGATTTCCGCGAAGATCAACGCCGAAGACGGCGTGTATTCCGACGGCTTCAGGATCATGGTGCAGCCGGCCGCAATCGCAGGCGCGACCTTGCAGGCGATCTGGTTGAGCGGCCAATTCCATGGCGTGATCATGCCGATGACGCCGACCGGCTCGCGAACAACGACGGCGGAGCCGACTGTTTCTTCGAACTGGTAATCCTTGAGAACCTGAAGCGTCGAGGAAAGGTGGCCGAGACCGGCGCCTGCCTGCATCTTCTCCGCCATCGGCAGCGGCGCGCCCATTTCATCGGACACGGCGGCGCCGATATCCTTCATTCGGGTCTTGTAGACCGCGATGATCTTTTCGAGCAGCGCAACGCGTTCTTCGCGGGTGGTCTGCGAGAAGGTCTCGAATGCACGGCGCGCGGCATCGACCGCCTTGTCGACGTCGGCTTTCGATCCAACCGCAATGTCATAAATCGCTTCTTCCGTCGCCGGATTGACGACGGGAATCGATTTCTTCACGGCGGGGTCCACCCACTTGCCGTCGATATAAAACTGCATACGATTGGTCATGACGTTTCCCTTACTGGCCGCGTTCGTGCGTAGATATTGATGGAATCGATCGTGCGATCGGTGAATTAGCAGACCGGCCCTCGCCGGCATACCGGGATCGTATCGCTCTTGCCGCTGAAGCGAAAGACCATTCCCGGCCGTTTGTCATGACGTGCGGTCATATCGCATGCGAGGCATGCGCGCTCCCCTGAATTTCGCGATTTCGTGCGGCAGGGTGCGGCTGACATCGCAATCATGGGGACTTTTGAACCTCTGCAATCATTTTGACAAGAGCATATTATATCCAGTTAATATCGGCTTTTCCGATATGAGGAATGGTCAATGGATACCGAGCTGGCCAGAACGTTTTTGACCGTTGTCGAGGCGGGCAACTTTATCAGCGCCGCTGAACGACTCCATGTGAGCCAGTCGACCGTCAGCACCCGAATTCATACGCTTGAAGCCATGCTTGGCTGCATCATGTTCGTGCGCAACAAGGCCGGAACCACGTTGACGCCGGCCGGTCGACAATTTCAACGACACGCAACCGCGCTGGTCAGGACTGTCGCCCAGGCCCGCCACGATATCGGCCTCCCCGAGGGCTTCAGCGGAACGCTGGTGATCGGCGGCCGCATCGGGCTGTGGGAAGAATTCCTGCTGCATTGGCTGCCGCTTATGCAAAGGGCAGCGCCCACAATCTCCATTCGCGCCGAAAGCAACCTTGAACCCGAAATCATGCAGGGATTGATCGAGGGCCGGATCGATATCGGCGTCATGTACACACCGCAAAGCCGTCCAGGCCTGAAGGTTGAACAACTCTTCGAGGAGCGCCTTGTCCTGGTCTCGACCAGCGCCAGGAACGTTCCCGGGCCGCAGGCTGGATATGTCTATGTCGATTGGGGACCGGAATTCTATGCGCGGCATAGCGCCTGCTTCCCAAACTTCGGCGGGCCGTCTCTCACGGCGAATATCGGCTGGCTGGGACTGCAGCACCTCATGAAAAGCGGAGGGTCCGGCTATTTCCCGCTGCGGATCGTCCTCCCTCACCTCGCCGCGAAACGGCTTCACCTTGTCGCCGATGCACCTGAATTTTCCGTGCCCGCTTATGTCGTCTATCCTGTCGATAGCGAACGCGAGGAGATCGCAAGCGCGATCGACATCATGCACCGGCTGGCCAGTTCAGCGACAAAGAGCAGAACGGCAGCTAAACCGCCCAGGCGCGCAACGCGGACCAGGCGGTAGGTTCCCCCTGAAGAATGTATCGGGTTCTTCGATACGGCCGGCCAGTATTTATCGCTTGCCAACCACTGCCTCGGGACGAGGATAAAAGATGCGCACGACTGGCAACGGAGGAATGATGTATCGAACGCGGTCCGCCCAAGAAACAAATCTTGCCCGCATGATCCGGAAAAGTACGGCCTGCCCGTGCTGGGCCCGTCACGCCGATATGGGCCAGTGTTCCGAAAAACTTCACGGCAATCCGGCGTTGTCTCCTGCGCCGCCTGCCGATGTCGGGCGGGACGAAACAGCGTGACCGCCGCTCCAGCCGGCCTTGCCGACGCGTTGCTGGCATCGGCGTCGGATGCCATCATCGCAACCGACCGGGACGGCCTCGTCACTTTCTGGAATCCCGGTGCTGTGCGGATTTTCGGCTTCTCCTCCGATGACGCGATGGGACAGCCGCTCGACTTCATCATTCCCGAAAATCTCAGGGCGCGCCATTGGGCGGGCTATCGTCATACGATGGCAACCGGTGAAAGCCGTTACGGCGAAGGCGACTTGTTGTCGGTTCCTGCCCTGACCAAGAGCGGCCAGCGCATTTCCGTCGAGTTCACGATTGTCATGGTGCGCGACCAACGCGGTCTGCCTGACGGAACGGTCGCCGTGCTGCGCGACGTGACCAGGAATTTCACGGAGAAACTCGCTTTGAGACGCGAGGTTGCGGAGCTTCGACGACCCACGTCGAACACATGACCGCTCCATCGCCTGTTTCTGAAAACCTGATCTGATTTGACACCGTTCGGAACGAAGGGATAGCGTTCGGAACGTCATTCCCGCGACTCCAGCCAAACCCTGGACATCCAAAATCGACGCACGTTGCGTTGCAAAAAAAACATCCCGGCTGGACGGTCGGGCAAAAGAATGCGCAGGACTATGTTGGATGACGATCAGCCCCTGCGGACAATTGGAAAAGGCCCTGTAGCGTGAGCGATAACATTGTTGCGGAGACGGCGGAGCGGATTTTTGCGGATCTCGCTGACGCGCAGAACATCAACGGCGCTGCAAATGATAGCTGGAAGCAGCCGTTGTGGAGCGCACTGACGGACGCAGGTTTGCCGCTCTCGTGGGTGCCGGAGGAATGCGACGGCTCCGGCGCTGGCCTCGCGGATGGATTTGCTGTTGCAGCTTCCTCCGGAAGATTCGCGGTGCCTATTCCGCTGGTCGAAACAATGCTGGCAGGCTGGCTACTGGCGCAGGCCGGGCTTCCCTCGCCAGCAGGAAAAATGACGGTCGCGCCGGCTCGGCCGCAGGATCGCGTCACGCTCAACGCGGACGGAACCCTCAGCGGGCGTACACGCGCCGTGCCGTTTGCGTCCGCGGCCCAGCATATCGCGGTGATTGCACACGGCGCGAAGGGATATTCCATCGCGCTGGTGGAGGCATCGGCCTGCCGGATCGAAGCCGGAGAAAGCCTTGGCAGCGACGCGTCGGACACCGTGACGCTCGACAATGTCAGGCCGCTTGCGGCAAAGGCCGCAACTCCGGGAGTGACGCAAATCTCATTGATGCTGATGGGCGCGACGGTGCGCAGCCTGCAGATCGCAGGCGCGCTGGAAACAATGCTCGAGATCACGGTGCGCTATTCGAACGAGCGCGTGGCGTTCGAGAAGAAAATCTCCAAATTCCAGGCCGTGCAGCACAATCTCGCGCGGCTCGCGGGAGAAGTCGCCGCCGCCGTTGCCGCGGCGGGATCGGCTGCGGATGCTATCGCGAACAGTGCATCATTCGATGACGCCGTGTTTCTGGAAGTTGCATCGGCCAAGGTCCGCTGCGCGGAAGCTGCCGAGAAAGGCACCGCGATCGCGCATCAGGTGCATGGCGCCATCGGCTTCTCGATGGAGCACATCCTGCATCGCTACACACTGCGCGCGCTGGGCTGGCGCGACGATTTCGGCCACGAGAGTTACTGGGCCACCGAGCTTGGCAAGTTCGTCGCTGCCCGCGGCGCGGATGAGCTGTGGCCGCTGGTCGCATCGCGGTAATCAAACCACAACCGGATTTCAGGAACTGACAGATGACCGCAGCGCTTCGTTTCGACCAGATCCGTTTGCCGGAAGAATGCGAGACGCTGCGGCGCGAGGTGCGCGCGTTTCTCGCCGAAGAAATCGCGGCCGGCACCTTCAATCCTCATGAGCCGCAGCGCGAGGACACCGACGTTCCGGAGTTCAGCCGCCGGGTCGGCGAGCGCGGCTGGATCGGCATGACCTGGCCCAAGCAATACGGTGGCCACGAACGCACATTCCTGGAGCGCTACGTTGTCACCGAGGAGATGCGCGTCGCCAATGCGCCGACCCGCCGGTTCTTCGTCGCCGACCGCCAGAGCGGCCCGGTGCTGCTCAAATACGCCAACGAGCGGATCAAGATGGACATCGTGCCGCGGATCTGCCGCGGCGAGGTCTGCTTCGCGATCGGGATGAGCGAACCGAACTCCGGCTCAGATCTGTTCGCTGCCAAAACGAAAGCCACCAAGACCGACGGCGGCTGGCTGATCAACGGCACCAAGATCTGGACCACGTCCGCGCACATGGCCGACTACATGCTCGCGATTTTCCGCACCTCCCCGCCGACCAAGGAGAACCGCCGCCACGGCCTGACCCAGTTTCTGGTCGATATGAAAACGCCCGGGATCACGGTCAATCCGATTGCACAGATCAGCGGCTTGAAGGAATTCAACGAGGTCGTGTTCCAGGACGCGTTCATGCCGGACGATCACGTCCTTGGCGAGATCGACGGCGCCTGGAAGCAGGCGACCAGCGAACTGGCCTATGAGCGCAGCGGACCCGAGCGGTTCCTCGAGACCTACTACGTGCTGACCGAACTCGTGCGCGCGCTCGGGCCGAACCCCGACACCCGTGGCGCGGAAGGCATCGGCCGGCTTGTCGCGCAATTACACACCATGCGCCGCATGTCGGTGTCGGTCGCAGGCATGCTGCAGGCCGGCAAGGAGCCGGTCGTCGAGGCGTCCATCGTCAAGGACATCGGCACGCTCTGGGAGCAGCAGCTGCCGCATCGTGTGCGCGATCTTGCCGCCTTCATCGATACCGACGCCTCCAATCACCACACGCTGGAAGACCAGCTTGCCTTCGCCATCAAGATCGCACCCAAGCTCACCATCCAGGGGGGCACCACCGAAGTTTTGCGCGGCATCATCGCGCGTGGACTCGGGCTGCGCTGAGACAACAACAAGCATTGAACGAGGAAAAATCAATGAGCGGATTCACCGATATCGGCGTCGAGAAACATGGACACGTCACGCTGATTGAAATTCGCCGGCCGCCGCTGAATTTCTTCGATCTCTCCCTGATCCGTCAAATCGCCGACGCGCTCGTGCAGATCGACAACGATATGGACAGCCGCGCCGTGGTGCTTGCGTCGCAAGGAAAGGCGTTCTGCGCAGGCGCGAATTTCAATCGGCCGGCGGGCTTCGATGGCGACGCGGCCTCCGGCGATGGCACCACCGGAGACCTCTATCTTGAAGCCGTCCGCATCTTCAGCAACAAGAAGCCGATCGTGGCCGCCGTCCAGGGCGCAGCCATCGGCGGCGGACTGGGCCTTGCCGTCTCGGCGGATTTCCGCGTCGCCTGCCCCGAAACGCGCTTCGCCGCGAATTTCACCAAGCTTGGATTTCACCCCGGCTTCGGACTAACCGTGACGCTTCCCGAACTGATCGGAAAGAACAACGCCGCGCTGATGTTTTACACCAGCCGCCGCGTCACCGGCGAGGAGGCTTTCAAAATGGGCCTGGCGAACGTGCTGGTACCGCAGGATCAAGTGCGCGCCGAAGCTTTCAAGCTCGCGCACGAAATCGCAGAGAATTCACCGCTGGGCTTGATGTCGACGCGCGCAACCATCCGCGCCGGGCTGGCAGAGCGCGTGAAAGCCCAAACCAATCACGAACTCGCGGAGCAAACGTGGCTGCGCGAAACCGAGGATTTTCAGGAGGGCATCAAGGCGACCGCGGAGCGCCGCGCCGGCAACTTCAAGGGGCGCTAGCCGTCATTGCAACCCCGCAGTGCAGGCAATCGCATTTCAGGACACGGTCGTGACTAACGCATCGTAAACATCAGCGACCACGGGTCGCTGCGGTTACGGTCTCTCAACGCTAAATCGCGAAGTGTGAGCATTTCGCCGGCACATAGGCACTGTCAAACCCCGCATTAATGCTGACCTCGTTACGGTCGCGGCAGGGGTCAATCACGCCAATGCCGCAAGACAGCACCTTTGTGTTTTTCTACCACCACGTTCTTATCGCCGTGGCCGGAGCTGTGTGCCTGTTCGGAACCTGGGTCGGGATGCGGCATTTCGCGCGCGCGCGGGCAACCGAAGGGCCGACACGTTACGGCTGGCTCTTTATGGCGTCGGTCGGCACCGGCGCAGCACTGTGGGCGTCGACATTCATCTCCATTCTGGCATTGGCTCCAATGCAGGCGGGCGCCTTCGAACTCGGGCCGATCGCAGTGGCGTTGCTGATTGCCATCGTCGCCTGCCTTCTCGGATTTGAAATCGGCAGCCGCCACACCCCACATCTCGCGCCCGAGCTCGGCGGTCTTGTGATGGGCACCGGCATTTTGATCATGCATTATGTCGGACTTGATGCTTGGCGAACCGGCGGGACCATCTCCTGGAACTCGTATGGACTGGCTGCAACACTTGTTGTTGGTCTCGGGCTAGGCGCTCTTTCCGTCAATCGCGCCAACCGGCCGGTGACGCGTTACTGCCGCCATGGCGCCGCGATCGTGATGACATTCATGATTTGCGTGATGCATTACATGCTGAGCTACTCGTTGAGTATCGCGCCGGATAATTCGATCATTCTGTCGCCAGAGCTGATGCCGGCGACAATGCTTGGAGCCGGCGTCGTAGGCGCGGTTCTCCTGGTCATGGGCAGCGGCTTCTCGTCTTATATCATCGACCTGCGTTCGCGCACCGAATCCGCCGACCGCATCCATCAGCTTTCATTCAATGACACGATGACTGGATTGCCGAACCGCATCGCGTTCAACGAGAGGCTGGCGTTCGATGTCGCGGATGCCCACGAGCAAGCGCACAAGGTCGCCGCGTTTTCGATCGACCTTGATGGATTCAAGGACGTGAACGACGTGTTCGGGCACAGCGCTGGCGATCTGCTGCTGATCGACGTTGCAGCGCGCATGCGCCAGTTGATCGGGCCCGGAGAATTCCTGGCGCGGCAAAGCGGCGATGAATTTTTGGGACTGCGCGTCTCTGGCAACCATCCGGAAGATGCCGAGGAATTTGCGAGACGGATTGCGCAGGTTTTTCAAACCCCGTTTCATCTGCACGGTCAATCGGTCACCCTCACCGCGTCCATCGGTTTTGCGATCTTCCCGACCGATACGCCGGAGCGCGATCAACTTCTCAGCAATGCCAAGCTTGCAATGCACCGGGGCAAGAGCAGGCAACGCGGAACAATCTCGAAGTATCACCGGGAAATGGACGATGCGGCGCGAACGCGGCGTGCGCTTGCGCGTGATCTGCAGACCTCCGTTGAGCGCAACGAACTCGAATTGCACTACCAGCTGCAAACGTCGCTTTCCGACGGCGCGATCTGCGGAGCGGAGGCCCTCATGCGCTGGCGGCATCCGGTGCGCGGACCGGTGTCTCCGGCGGAGTTCATTCCGCTCGCCGAGGAAACCGAAGCGATTATTCCAATGGGTGAATGGGCTCTGCAAACGGCCTGCCGCGCTGCGGCCGACGGCAGGATTCCTGGCACAGTGGCCGTCAACCTGTCGCCCATTCAGTTCAGCCGGGACGATCTGGCTGAACGAATCTGGAGCATTCTGCTGGAAACGGGACTATCACCGTCGCGACTCGAGATCGAGGTGACCGAGTCCACGCTCATGACCGATACCAATCACGGCCTGCGTATCCTGCGGAAGCTAAAGTCGATGGGCATGTCCGTGGCGCTCGACGATTTCGGCACAGGCTATTCATCGCTGGCGATGCTGCATTCCTTTCCGTTCGACAAGATCAAACTTGACCAGTCATTCGTGAAGCGCCTGCCGAGCGATGCCGCCGCAGCGGCAATCGTTCGCACCGTGCTGGCGCTTGGGAAGAGCCTCGGCATCCCGGTGCTCGCGGAAGGCATCGAAACAGCAGCCCAGTGGCGTTTCCTTGCAGACGAGGGCTGCGAGAAGGGTCAGGGCTATCTGTTCGCGAGGCCTGTCCCGCTGGACAAACTGCCCGACGCAATACGCGCCGCTCGGTCCGTCGACTCCGATAAACCAACGGCCGCCGGATCGCATCATGCTGCCGGCTACGTTCAACTTTCGCTCGCTGTCTGACGCACAGTCAACTTCCCGGTGCGTCTAATCAGGACACAACCGTCTTCTCCTCGTCCATCAATTCCAGCAGCCACGCCAGGCTGACGCCGAGACCCAACCCGATCAGCAGGCTGGTGAGCAACGCACCGAAGGGGAACGTTCCGCTCGGCTCGAGCGGCACTGTCGCCCGGCTCAGTATGCGGACAGTCGAACTGTCAGATCGGGCTTGGCCAAGGTCGCGGGATCGGGTCAGAACAGACTGGTACGCGATCCGGCTTGCCTCCAGGTCACGTTCGAGTTCCTTGAAACGCGCGACAGTGTCGCTGGATTTCATCAGGTCCTGTTTCGACGTCTCAAGACGGCTTCGCAGTTGAGCCACCGAGAGGCGCGCCTGCTCCAGATCGCCTGTGGCTGACTGAACAGCACCATGGATCGACTGAGCGAGCAGCCGCCTTGCTTCGGAAGCCCGCATCCGCGCGATGATGAGATCTGGATGACGAGGCCCAAGCGTTTCCGACAGGCCGAGTTCAAGTTGCTTTGCCGCTGCATAGCGATGTCCGAGCGCACCGCCACGAGACGCGTCGGGGATGCCTCCAGCTTCCAGAGTTTTTCTGGCGCGCTGAAGCTGGTTAAGCGTCGATCGCAGACCGGCGACCTTGGCTTCGGCAGTGCTCATCTGGGCGGAAATCTCGTTTACCTGCTTCTCGGCACGGGATGAACCATTCGCAACAATCGAACGATTCTCACTGCGAAATACCTCATAGCGTTGTTCTGCGTTCCGCAAGCGGGACTGAAGCGTTTCCAGCCGCGGGCCGAGTGATGCGCTGGACGGCGTTCCCTTGTGCGCAGGCGTCTGCTCCTCGATATAACTGTCCATTATGGCGTTGGCGACCCGGGCCGAGGTTTCGCGGTCCGGTGAGACGACGTTGACGTCGACGGCATGAGAGCCGGGGTTGCGCACGATACTGACGGCCCGCTCAAGCTGGCGCAGTGCCACTGCGTGCGGATCGACCGCACGGGCAAGGCCGACGCTGGCCAGAAGTGCGGAGAGAATGCCCCTGGATTTGCGGCCAAAGAACGGGTCGGCCTCGAGTTTCTCCTGCGCAATGACCCGATCGTAAACACTGCGCGACGTCATCACATAGATCTGGTTTTCGACACCTATCGCGTCGGCGTCACCCGTTGCTGCCGACGCTCCGCCACCACCGCCACTCTGAGCGCCGGGCAGGTCGAGCAAAATCCGGCCCGATGCCTCATATTTGGGGGCCGAGAGCAGAATCCATCCAAGGCAGATACCGGCGCACGCAAGCGTCACGGCCGCAATGAATGCCGCCCGACGGCGGAACATCGCTGCGATATCATCCACATTCGGGGCAGGCGCCTGAATGCGCGGCAGGTAAGCATCGTGCCTGTCGCTTTCGGAAAACGCCATATCAACGGCCCTACGCGGTGCAATTCCAGGGCAGTTTAGACCTTCTCTGCCTGTCCTGGGGAGACATCTTTTGTTCAATGATTGAACAAAATCAGCGCTCAAACTGGACTGTCGGAGGGCGCCGGCGTCGCGAACGCCGCTATGGGCCGAATATGCGGATCAGTCCGCGAGTTCGATAAAGATCGGCTGGTGATCAGAGGCCGAGGTCTCCGCATCCACCTCGATGCGGCGAATCCGGCCGGCCAAATCTTCCGATGTGAAGATAAAATCGCGGCAATCCGGACCGTCCGACCACTGCACGCGATCATGCAGCCCACACGTCAGTGCGTGAGGCTGTTCGGGATGGCAGATCGACCAGGCATCACGGTAGTTCGATCCCGGACGTGCGGATTCATGGATCAGCGCGTGTTGAGGGTCCAAGACATCGAAATTGAAGTCGCCGCAGAGCAGGCTTGATGCCGCCAGTGTCTGGGCCGCATAGGGTTCGTTGTGGAGACCGGCCGCTTTGGCGCTTGCCGATGCCTCTTCCTGCAGATCGAGCAATCGCGTGATCTGCGCTTCGCGCTGGGCGGCGCAGTGATATTCAAGATGGGTATTGACGACACGCAGCGCGCCGAAAGCGGTCTGGACCGTCACATCCAGCGCGTGACGCCGCATGCTGCGGACGGCACCGGCTCCCGGCCACGGCAGCAAATGATTTGAAATCTGCATCACCGGCAATCGCGACAATGTCATGTTTCCGAACCGGTGCGTTCGTCCATCGCCATCGATGGATTCAATCGCCGGACGGAACACCGGAACATATCCGGGCAGCAACGATGCCAGCTGCGCGCTTTGATCAGTGCCGCCGTCGAGATTGGTAAAATTATCGGACACTTCCTGAAAGCAGTAGACGTCCGCGTCAGCGAATTCCTTCGCGACGGAGATGATGCGCGCGAGATCAGTCACGCCATCGCAGCCTCGTCCGCACTGAATATTCCAGGTCAGCAACCGCATCAACGAATGCCCGCGCGCATGAAGGATTGCACGAACTGCCGCTGGAACAGCAGGAACGCAATCAGCAACGGCCCCATTGTCATCACGGTCGCGGCCGTAATGATCGACCAGTCCACGCCAGTTTCGGGCGCACCGAATACGGCAAGGCCGACCGTGAGCGGCCGGCTTTCAACCGAGTTTGTCACGATCAAGGGCCACAGAAAGTTGTTCCAGTGATAGCTGACCGATACCAGACCAAAGGCGACGTAAGTGGGCCGCGCCAGCGGAACGTAGACCTTCCAAAGGATCTGCAGCGGTCCTGCGCCCTCGACACGGGCGGCTTCGACCAGTTCCTGCGGCACGCCCTTGAACGTCTGCCGCAACAGAAAGATGCCGAACGCGCTTGCGAGATACGGCAACGCAATCGCCGGGATCGTATCGAGCAGCCCAAGCTTGCCGATCATGCGATAGTTCTCGACGATCAGCACGTCCGGCATGATCATCAGCTGCAACAGCACCAGCGCGAACGCGATTCCGCTTCCACGAAACGTGAACCGTGCGAAAGCATAGGCCGCCAGCGTCGAGAGGATCAGTTGCCCGATCAGGATGATGACGACCAATACAACGGTGTTGATGTAGTACCGTCCGAACGGCGCCTGATTCCACGCGCGCTCGAAATTCTCCAGTGTCCACGGCGCGGACAGACTGAACGAGGTCGCATAGGCCGCCGGATGCAGCGCGCTCCAGAACGCGTAGACCAGCGGCGCTAGCCAGAGCAGCGCCAGCAGCCACGCGGCTATCGCCTCAAGGGGATGCGTGCGGCCGTTCATTGATAATGAATCCTGCGATCGAGATATCCAAATTTGATCAATGCGACCGTGCTCAGCAAGATCAACAGCACCACCGTCAGGGTCGCCGCGTAAGCGGAGTCCTGGAACGTGAAGGCCACTTCATAGATGTAATACAGCAGCAAGGTGCTGGCGTTATTGGGCCCGCCCTTGGTCATGATAACGAGATGATCGACCAGCTTGAACGAGTTGATGACCGCGTTGATGGTCACAAACAACGTCGTCGGCATCAGCAGCGGGAAGGTGATCCGGCGAAAGGTATACCACCGGCTTGCGCCTTCGACCGCGGCAGCTTCTTCCAGATCGGGCGACAACTGCTGAAGTGCTGCCAGATAGAAGATCATGAAAAATCCGGCCTCTTTCCAGACCACCATCACGACCAGACAGCCCATCACCGTGCTCGGATCGCCGAGCCAGTTCCAGCCCGCGAGTCCGAAAACTCCGCGCAACTGATCGAGCAATCCGTAATCCGGCGTGTAAAAGAACAACCAGATGTTCGCGACCGCGATCATCGGAAGCACGGTTGGTGTGAAAAAGGCGAGACGAAGAAAGCCGCGACCGCGCATATTGCGGTTGACCCAGATCGCCATCAGCAATGCCAGCGCAATCGACGTAGGGATGGTGCCAAGTGCAAACCAGAAATTGTTGACCAGCGCTTTCCAGAAAATCGGATCGGAGGCCATCGCCCGGTAACTCTCGAGGCCGACGAAAACTTCCGTGCCGTTCCGGCGCGTAATGAAAAAGGAATGCCGGATGGTCGCCAGGATCGGGTAATGCGTAAACGCGATCAACAGCACTGCGGCCGGCAACAGCAAAAGCCACGCGTTCACAGCATTCCACCACGCATGCGACTTCGGCCTGCGCGCGGTAACTGGCATTGTGGCGGCTTGATCTGTCATCGGGCAAATTGACCGGATGGCGGCGAACCGCCACCCGGTCTTTCGTTACTTGTATGCGCGCAGCACGCGATCAGCCTGCTGCTGAGCGGCCGCAAGGGCTTCCGAAGGCTTCTGCGTACCCGTCACCGCCGCCTGCACGGCGTCGCCGACGAATTTGTAGATGCGGCCGTTCTCGTGAACGGACAGTTCCGGCACCGCGTGCTCAAGCTGATCACGCGCGACGAGGGCAGCTGGAAAATCCTTCGCATAGGTTTCCATCGCCGGCGTCTTGTACGCCGCCGGAGATACCGCGACATACCCCGTCTTGATGCTCCATTCGGCTGCACGTTCTGGGGCCGTCATCCACTGAATGAACTTCACCGCGGCCTTCTGCTGCTCAGGCGACGCGCTCTTGAAGATGTAGAAGCTGCCGCCGCCGGTCGGCGAACCGCGACGTTCCTTGGCCGGCAGCATAGCAACGCCGAAATTGAACTTGGCGCCGGATTTCACGGCAGTCAGGTTGCCCGTCGTATGCCACATCATGGCGGTCTTGCCTTCGAGGAAGTCCGTGCGCAGCGTTGCCCAGTCGACGCTACCCTTGGGCATGACTTCGTGCTTGCGGGACAGATCCACCCAGTAATCCAGCGCTCCGACGGTCTTCGGTGCAGTGAGATAGACCTCGTTGCCTGGCTCGTTCATGAGCTTTTGACCGTTCTCAATCGCCAACGCCTGCAGCATCCAGTAGGCGTATCCAGTGCTGGGAATTTCAACACCCCAGCGCGTGACGTTGCCCGATGCATCTTTCTTTACAAGTTTCTTGGCCATCGCGGCCATTTCGTCCCAGCTCGCTGGCGCCTTCTCCGGGTCGAGGCCGGCTTCCTTGAAGGCATCCTTGTTCCAGTACAGCACGATCGTGGAGCGCTGGAATGGAATGCTCCACGTTTTGCCCTGGACCTGCCCGTTTGCCATGAACGCCGGGTAAAACTCCTTAAACCACGACTTGTCGGCGACAAGGCCATCCATCGGCACGATGGCGTTTTCGTCCATCAGCGTGAAGACGTCGGTCGAGAGCAGCACCGACAGTTGCGGCGGTTGCCCGCCCTTCATGGCCGTCATCGCCTTGGTCATCGTGTCGGTGTAGTTGCCGGCATAAACTGCGGTCACCTTGATATCCGCGTTTTCCTTCTCGAAACGCGCCACCATGTCGTCGATAATCTTGGTCACCGGACCACCGACCGCAACCGGGTAGTACATCGTGAGATCAACCGCAGCCGCAGGCCGCGAGCCGAATGACAGAGCCGCGAGCGCGGCCGCCGCGAGCATGGTTCGTCCAAAAAATTTCATACTATCCTCCCCTTGTCATCGTTTGACCGTCTGAGGCATCGTTATCGTCTCAAACAGCAGCAACTCTCTTCGTCTCCCCGGGGACGGATTCGATCCGCCGCTCTGAGGTCTTGTCGAACTGATGTTCGAAACCTGAATCCCACGCGAGCCGGACGTCATCGCCCGGCTGTGATTTGCAGAAACCGTCCTGCCGCACCGAAACCGGCTGCCCCTCGATCTCACAAAGAATGATGCTGTCGGCCCCGAGATGCTCGACCGCCTTTACGCGTGCCGGATGACCGTCATGCGACACCACGCGAATATGTTCTGGACGAATGCCGAGCAACCGGTCGCCTCGCGCGATCAGATTCATCGGCGGCGTTCCGATGAACCGCGCCGTGAAGGCCGTTGCAGGCCGATTGTATAGCTCTTCCGGTGTGCCGTTTTGCTCGATGCGGCCGTCACGCATCAGGACAACACGATCCGCCATGGTCATGGCTTCGGTTTGATCGTGGGTCACATAAACCATCGTCATGCCGAGACGCTGCTGAAGCGAGCGAATTTCGGTGCGCATTTCGTGACGGAGCTTGGCGTCAAGATTGGAAAGCGGCTCGTCCATCAGGCAAACTTTAGCCTCAGCGATGATCGCACGTCCGAGCGCGACGCGTTGACGCTGCCCCCCGGATAGCTGCGACGGTTTGCGCTCCAGCAGTTGGCCGAGGCCGACAATGTCAGCGACGCGCTTCAGACGCGCATCGCGCTCCGCGCGAGACACGCGGCGCACGCGCAGGCCAAATACGATGTTCTCCGCGACGCTCAAATGGGGAAACAGGGCGTAGGACTGAAAAACCATCGAAATCTTGCGCTGAGCCGGCGTCAGATTCGTTACGTCTGCTCCGCCGATGGTAATCGTGCCGCCGTCCGGTTGCTCGAGGCCGGCAATCAATCGCAACGTTGTGGATTTGCCGCAGCCTGACGGCCCCAGAAGGACCAGCAGCGAGCCCTGCTCTGCCGTGAGACTCACGTCGTCAACGGCGCGCATCGGACCCCAGTTCTTGGAGATATGATCGAGAGTGATCGCCGACATGAACCTACCCGGTCCGAATAAACTGGGAGACGTGAGAACTGTCGCTTGCGCAAGGGCCCGCGCGCCGGGTCGCCGCATCAACGCGAGACTGCAGCAGCTTGCTCACGTCAAAAGAACGCTTCGTTCCCGTCCCAGGCAACATCCAAAAGCTCTCCATATGTTCATTCGAACATAAATATTGATCAAACGAAATAAGAAATTGCGCGTTTCAGGTTCGGATGATAATATTTCAATCAGATACATGCTCAAGATGACAAACAAGCGACAGACGCTGATCCTCGAAATCGTGCGCGAAAAGGGTTTCGCCTCGATCGAGCATCTTGCTGCGCATTTCAGCGTGACGCAGCAGACCGCGCGCCGCATCGTGAACCAGCTCTGCGATCAGGGTTTGTTGCGCCGCATCCATGGCGGCGTCGGCCTGCCGGTATCGAACCAGAATCTCGCCTATGAAAGCCGGCAGGGCCTGAACTTCGAAGCCAAGCGGCAGATCGCGCAGGCAGTTTTCAATTTCATTCCCGACGGCGCTTCGATCATGATCGGGCTTGGGACGACGCCCGAATATGTCGCGCGGGCGCTGGCGGATCGCAAAAAACTCCGGGTCATCACCAACAATCTCAATGTGGCGTCCGCGTTCGCACGCAACCCCGATGTCGAAATCACGATCGCGGGCGGAACATTGCGACCGCTCGACCGCGATATCATCGGCGACGCGGCGGTGCGTTTCTTCTCGCGCTTCAAAGTGGACGTCGGGATATTCGGCGTCGGCGGCATCGACGAGGAAGGGACGTTGCTCGATTTCTATTCCGGCGAGGTCCAGGCGCGCCAAGCCATCGTCGCAAATTGCAGGACCGCCCTGCTGGTCGCCGACGCCAGCAAGTTCGGCCGCAGCGCCACCGTCCGTGGCGGGCACGTCAGCGATTGCCATCATCTTTTTACAGACAAGCCGCTTCCGGTTGATTTTCAACGGATCGCCGAACACTACGGCGACAAGATCCGCGTCGTGGGCGATGGCCGCGTGCAGGCCGCCTAGCCTCCTTTCGACGCTCTAAAGGGATCCGATCATGACCCTGGCCATCAACCTGATCGACCTTGCCGGGTTCATCGCCTTGCTGTTGTGGGGCACCCATATGGTGCAAACCGGCATCCAGCGCGCCTTCGGTTCGAAGTTGCGTACGATTCTCGGCAGCGCCTTGCGCAATCGTTTCCGCGCTTTCCTGGCTGGCATGGGTGTCACCGCAGTTCTCCAAAGCAGCACCGCAACCGGATTAATGACTGCCGGTTTCGCAGCGGGCGGCTTCATGGGGCTGGTGCCCGCCCTCGCCGTCATGCTCGGGGCCAATGTCGGGACGACCTTGATCGTCCAGATTCTCTCGTTCGACGTGACACTGGTCGCCCCCGTCCTCGTCCTGATCGGCATGTTGATGTTTCGCAGGGATTCGCGGACGCAGGCTCACGACCTCGGTCGCGTGTTCATCGGCCTCGGATTGATGCTCCTTGCGCTGCGCCACCTCCTCGATCTCATGACGGGGTACGAGAGTTCTCCGACCTTGAGCGCGGTGCTGGGCCTTGTCTCGTCATCGTGGTTGCTGGATGTATGTCTCGCTGCCGCATTGACATGGGCCGCCCATTCGAGCGTCGCCATCGTCCTGCTTGTCATGTCGCTCGCGTCAAAAGGCGTCGTGCCTCCCGATGCCGCATTCGCGCTGGTTCTCGGCGCGAATATCGGGACGGCCATCAATCCCCTGATTGAAGGCCCGGCGGGAGACGATCCGGCCGCCAAGCGTCCGGCGCTGGGCAATCTGATCGGCCGCCTTGTCGGCGTTGCTGTCGCAATCGGCTTTTTGGCGCCGATAAGTCAGTTCATCATGGCGATAGAGCCAAATACAGCGCGCGCCGTCGCCGACTTTCACACGCTTTTCAACCTCGCCATCGCAGTGGTGTCGCTGCCGTTGCTGACGCCGTATGCGGCGCTGCTACGCCGTTTGCTGCCCGACCGCGCCGATCCGGCCGATCCGGCGCGGCCGCTTTACCTCGACCCCGCGGCAAAGGAGACACCCATCGTCGCCTTGGGCGCAGCCTCACGCGAAGCGCTGCGTCTGGCGGACGTGCTGGAAGAAATGCTGCTTGGGGTCAACGCAGGGCTCGCAAAGGGAGATCGCCGGCTGCTTGTGGAAATCCGGCGGCGCGAAGATGTGCTCGACAAGCTTAATATCGCTATCAAGTCGTATTTGACATCGCTCGATCCGGACGAACTGAATGAGATGGATCAACGCCGCCTGAATGAAATTCTGACATTTACAATGAACATCGAGCAAGCCGGCGATGTTGTAGACCGCAACTTCCTGCCGCACGCGTCCAAGCGTCTCAAGCGCGGCCTCGTTTTCTCCAAGGAGGAGCAGAACGACCTGAGTGCGATGATCGCGCGGCTTGCGATCAATCTCAAGACGGCAGCATCGCTGTTCGTCACCGAAGATCCGCGAACCGCACGGCTGCTGGCCGATGAAAAGGCCGTGTTCAGGGACGCCGAGTCAAAGGCGACGGCTACACATTTCGACAGGCTCAGGGACAGCGACCTTCAGACCGCCCAGGCCAGCTCGATCCATCTCGATCTGCTGCGCGATATGAAGCTGATCAATTCTTATATTGTCGCCGCAGCTGCATATCCCGTGCTGGAACGTACCGGCGCATTGCTGCCAAGCCGCGTAACATAAGCCAGCGCCGGCTCATACCAGCAGGACACGGTGTCAGCCGGACTAGCGTTCGACAAACGCTTTCTCGATCACGAACTCGCCCGGCTCGCCGTGATTGCCTTCGGTAAATCCTTTGTCGAGCAAAAGCGTGCGAGTATCCTGCAACAAGGCAGGGCTTCCGCAAATCATAACGCGATCATGCGCAGCCTCGAGCGGCGCGAGGCCCGCATCGCTGAACAGCTTTCCTGACGTCATCAGATCGGTAATCCGGCCGCGATTGCGGAACGGATCGCGGGTGACCGTCGGATAATAGATCAGCTGGTTGCGCACCAATTCGCCGATCAGGTCGTCCTTCGGAAGATGCTCATTGATCATCTCGCCATAGGCCAGCTCGGCGACATGGCGGCAACCGTGCAGCAGCACGACTTTTTCGAAGCGATCGTAGGTTTCCGGGTCCTTGATGACACTCAGGAAGGGCGCGAGCCCGGTGCCGGTGCCGACCAGATAGAGATTCCGGCCATTCTTCAGATTGTCGATGACGAGTGTGCCGGTGGCCTTGCGGCCGACGATGATTGCATCGCCTTCCTTGAGATGCTGTAGCCGCGAGGTCAGCGGCCCGTCCGGAACCTTGATCGAAAAAAACTCGAGCCGGTCTTCATAATTGGCGCTCGCTACGCTGTAGGCACGCAACAGCGGCTTTTCCCCGACCTTCAGGCCGATCATGGTGAATTCGCCGTTTCGGAAGCGGAACGACGGATCGCGTGTGGTGGTGAAGCTGAACAGCGTGTCGGTCCAGTGATGGACACTGAGGACGCTTTCCTGATTGAAGTTGCTCATGTCGCTCGATCCGGTGTGAGTGTCCGATCGCGGGGCAAAATCAAAAACGCAGAGACAGATTGCCTCGCCAAAATTCATTTGTATACTAATGAATAATCCAACTTGATCCCGCCGTCAAGCCGCGCTCAAGTTGGCCTCGGCCCGTCCCGAAGGCCTTGAACAAAAGGAATAATCTATGTCCCACGATGCGCCCCAGGCCACCGGCCCGACCAAGCTGGTGATCCGCAACATTGGCCTGATCCTGAGCGGGGCGATGGAAAAGCCGATCCTGGACGCCGACACCATCGTTGCGGAGAATGGCAAGATCACCGCAATCGGGCGGGCCAAGGACATCAATGCCGAAGGCGCGACGACCATCATCGACGCCAACGGCACGACGGTGACCCCCGGACTGATCGACAGTCACGTTCATCCGGTGGCCGGCGACTGGACGCCGCGGCAAAACCAGATCGGCTGGATCGACAGCTTTCTCAATGGCGGCGTCACCACCATGATCTCGGCCGGTGAAGTCCATATGCCAGGCCGTCCGCGCGACGTCGTCGGCGTCAAGGCCATGGCGATCTTTGCCCAGCGCGCGTTCGACAATCTGCGCCCCGGCGGCGTCAAGGTTCATGCGGGAGCGCCGGTGATCGAACCGGGAATGACCGAAGAGGATTTCAAGGAGCTGGCGGCAGCCGGGGTCAGGCTGCTCGGCGAAGTTGGTCTCGGCGGCGTCAAGGACGGCCCCACCGCGCGCAAGATGGTGGCATGGGCGCGCAAATACGGCATCCAGAGCACGATCCACACCGGCGGCCCCTCCATTCCGGGGTCCGGCCTGATCGACGCCGACGTGGTGCTCGAAGCCGACACCGATGTCGTCGGGCATATCAATGGCGGCCACACCGCCCTGCCCGACGGGCAGATCCGTTGCATCTGCGAAGGCTGCAAGCGCGGTCTTGAGCTGGTTCACAACGGCAACGAACGGGCCGCGCTCTATACGCTGCGGATAGCCCGCGAAATGAAGGAATTGAACCGGGTTATTCTCGGCACAGATGCCCCTGCGGGTTCAGGCGTGCAACCGCTCGGCATCCTGCGCATGGTGTCGCTGCTGTCGTCGCTCGGCGACGTTCCCGCTGAAATCGCGTTCTGCTTTGCCACGGGTAACACCGCACGAATGCGCGCGCTTGACTGCGGTATTATCGAAGTCGGACGCGCAGCGGATTTCGTGATTATGGACCGGGCGCAGCACTCGGCAGGGAAAAATATTCTGGAGAGTGTTCAACTCGGCGATCTGCCCGGAATTGGCATGACCATCATCGACGGCATCGTCCGTACCCAGCGCAGCCGCAACACACCGCCGGCAACCAACGTGCCGGAGATCGTCGCGCACTAGTCAGGCGCGGATCATCGCAGCTTGCTCAGCAGCGCGACAAAAATCTCGCGCTCCTTCGCATCGAGCGGAGCGAGTGTTTCCCTGGTGATGGCCAGCGCATGGGGCGCGGCCTTCTCCGCCATCGCCTGCCCTGCACGGGTCAGGCTGACCAGAAGCCTGCGGCCGTCCTGCGGATCAGAGCTGGTCTCGGTCAGGCCTCGCGCGGTCAAGCGATCGATCACGCCCTTGATGGTGGCAACATCCATTGCCGTCAAACGACCGAGCTGGTTCTGGGAACACGGCCCCGTCTCGGTAAGCTTCGACAAAGCCGCCCACTGCGTCGGCGTCAGATTGATCCCGATTTCCTTCGCAAAGATCGTCGCATGGCGTTGCCAGACCTGACGCAGGATGAATCCGATCTGATCATCGAGGACATAGGATGGCTTTTGTCCCCTCGTACTTCGCTTGGGAACGGCTCCCTTGACCAAAGCTGTTGCCTTGCCCAGAGCACCAGCATTGTTGAGAACAGCCTTGTTTGGCGTGGCCTTTTTAATAGCAGCCTTATTCAGAGCAGCTTTGGCCATTCTTATTCCCCCAGCATTTCGTCTTGCCTGACGGTGTAAGCTGCGCGCCTGTTATACAGCCAGATGCGCATCGCGAATGTCCGGGCGGGCCTCGAGTTCGCTCATCGTGCCGCTGAAGCAGATGCGGCCACGCTCAATGATATAAGCGCGGTCCGATATCAGATTCGCAAAATGAAGATTCTGCTCCGAGACAACAATGCTGACCCCCTCCTTCTTCATCGCCAGGATCGCGCCAACCATCTGCTCGACAATCTTCGGAGACAATCCTTCAGATGGTTCATCCAGCAACACCAGCGACGGATTGCCCATCAAGGTCCTTGCTATGGTCAGCATTTGCTGTTCACCGCCGCTCATGCGCCCGCCCATGCGGCCGCGCATCTCGCCAAGATTGGGAAACAGGTTGAATAGTTTCTCCCGGGTCCACTGGGGTGCATTCGATCGTGGCGGCTGACGCCCGACCTCGAGATTTTCCTCGACGGTAAGGTCTGTAAAGATCCGCCGCTCTTCCGGCACATAGCCAAGCCCGTTGCGCACAATCGCGTGGGTGGGTTGGTTGGAAACGTCCTGCCCTTCGAAAATAATCTGACCTTCGCGCTGTTCGACCAGACCGACAATCGAACGGAATGTGGTGGACTTGCCGGCGCCATTGCGGCCGAGAAGCGCGACGACTTCTCCTTCACCAACCTCGAGCGCCACATCGAACAGGATGTGCGCCGGTCCGTAATAGCTGTTCAGTCCCTGAACCGAGAGCTTCATGCCGATGCTCCCTCGCGATGGCGCGCATCATAAACCAGGCCTTCGCCAAGATAGATTGCGCGGACCTGCGGATTGCGGCGAACTTCTTCCGGCGTTCCTTCCGCGATCAACGAGCCGCGATTGAGCACAAGAATCCGGTCCGCATGCTCAAACACCACATCCATATCGTGTTCGGTGAATAGAACCCCGATCGACTTCTCCCGTGCAATCCGCGCAGTGAGTTGCATCAGTTCCACGCGCTCGCGCGGCGCCATGCCTGCGGTCGGCTCGTCCATCAAAAGCAGCTTGGGCTGATTGGCGAGCGCGATCGCAAGCTCGAGACGCTTGAGATCGCCATAGGCCAACTCTCCGCATGGTCGCTCGGCGTAACCGCTCATACCGACGAGATCGAGCAGCCGGTCCGCCTCGTCGCGCTCAAACCCTGGTGCCGAGCGCCACATGTTGAACAGCTGAGAATTGTACGACACCAGAGGAACCTGCACGTTCTCGCGTACCGTCATGGTCGGGAACGTCGCCGTAATCTGGAAGGTACGGCCGACACCGAGCCGCCAGATCGTGCGGGGTTTCTTGCCGACGGTATCCCGGCCGAGCAGGTTGATCCTGCCGCTATCCGGAACGTTCTGGCCGTTGAGCATATCGAAACACGTGCTCTTGCCGGCACCATTGGGGCCGATCAGCGCAAGAATTTCCCCCGCCGCCAGCGAGAACGACACACCACATACGGCGTGTACGCCGCCATAGGATTTGGTCAGGCCTTCGACGGCAAGCAGCGTGGGTGCGACACTCATTCCGCGGTCTCGATCCGTGATGCCAGAATGGCAGACTTCGACGATTGCGACTGGCGACGCGCACGAATGGTTTCGATCATGCCGACGATTCCCTTCGGGAAGGCGACCACGATCAGCACGATAATTGCGCCAAGCACCAGTTTGGACAGATCGGTCTGGCTCACCAGCCAGATGTTAAGCGCCTTGAAGACGATGGCGCCGACGACAGCGCCTGACACCGTCTCGACACCGCCGAGCAACACCATCACCAGCGCATCCACCGAAAGCGAGATGCCGAGACTGTCGGGAAAAACGCTGCCCTTGAGATATGCGAGCAGCGCACCGGCGACGCCTGCAACAGTGCCTGCGATCACGAACGCAGTCCATTGAATGCGTTTTCCATCAATGCCGATGGCTTCGCTCCGCAAAATTGAATCGCGCGTCGCACGCAGAGCGTAACCGAACGGCGAGAATACGATGATGCGAAGCAACACCACCGCCAGCGCCGCGATGCCAAGGGACAGCCAGTAAAAACTGGCAGGCCCTGCCGCCCACGCCGCGGGCCACACTCCCAGGATTCCATTGTCGCCGCCGGTCACGTTCACCCACTGGAACGCAATCGACCAGACGATCTGTGCAAAGGCCAACGTCAGCATCGCGAAATAGACGCCGGAGAGTTGAACCGCGAAAAATCCGAAAATTGCCGCGCCGAATAGCCCGAACATTGGCCCAAACAGCAGGCACGCAATCATCGGCAAGCCCGCCGCTTTGGCGAAGAATGCAACGCCGTAGGCCCCGAGGCCAAAATATGCGGCATGGCCAAAGGACGCGAGTCCGCCGACCGACATCAGGAAATGTAGACTGGCGGCGAAGATCACAAAAATCGCGATTTCCGCGCCGACCGTGAGCGCGTAGTTGCCACCGAACAGCGGCAATGCAGCCGCGACGATCAACACGGCCAGCATCGCAACCCGTTCGTTCATGGTCAGGGGCCGCCACGGACGAACCGTCAGGCCGGGCGTCTTGCGCGCCGGTGCTTCCGGCTTTCCGAATAGCCCCCAAGGCCGAACGATGAGGACCGCGGCCATAACCAGAAATACGAGGATAATCGATATCTTCGGAAATATCAGGATTCCGAAAGCGTTGAGTTCGGAGACCAGAACCGCCGCGACAAACGCGCCAATGATGCTACCGAGACCACCGATCACGACCACGACGAAGACATCGACGATAATGCGCAGGTCCATCGCATGATGAACAGCATCACGCGGAATTTGCAGCGCACCGCCGAGGGCCGCGAGGAAAACACCAAGTGCGAACACGCTGGTGAACAGCCACTTCTGGTTGACACCGAGCGCGGCCACCATGTCGCGATCCTGCGTCGCCGCGCGAACCAGAACGCCCCAGCGCGTGCGCCGGAACAGCAACCACAACGCACCCAGCACCACTGGGCTGAGCACAATCAGAAACAGGTCATAAGTTGGAACGTTCTGGCCGAAGAAGTCCACCGCACCGCGAAATCCAGGCGCACGACGGCCCACCAGATCATCCGGCCCCCAGATCAGAACCACGATATCCTGAACCATCAAGGTCAAGCCGAAGGTGGCAAGCAGTTGGAACAATTCCGGCGACTTATAGATCCGCCGCAGCAGCACCATTTCGACCAGAACTCCGAGAACGGCAACGACGAGCGCCGCGACGAAAACGCCGCCCCAGAACCCCAGCGGGCCGGACAGCCGCTCGGTCAGAGTGAACGCAACATAGGCACCCAGCATGTAGAACGCGCCATGCGCGAAATTCACGATCCGAGTTACGCCGAAAATGATCGATAGCCCCGACGCCACAAGGAACAGCGACGCTGCGCTCGCAAGACCGGTCAGGAACTGAACAAAGTAGAAGCTCATATGCGATCCAGGGCTGGAAAATGCCGCGGGCGCATGGCGCGCCCGCGGTCGTCAACGTCAATCCTTCGCGCGCAGCTTCTCGACTTCCGCATCGCTCGGCAGAAAGTCCTCACCCTTGCGATACACAGAGTCGACCATCACGCCCTTGCCGTCCTTCAGCGCTGTCTTGCCGACATACGCGCCGAGCGTCGATTGATGATCGATCTTGCGGAAAGTGATCTGGCCGAATGGTGACGGCATCGACAGTCCTTCCGCCGCCGCGATCATTTTTTCCGGATCGGTTGAATTGGCTTTGGTAAGAATCGCCGCCGCGGCTTTGATCGTCTGATACCCGACGATGGACCCGAGCCGCGGGTAGTCATTGAACTTCGCCTGATAGGCTTTCAGGAATGCGTCATGCTCCGGAGTCTTGATGCTGTACCAGGGGTAGCCGGTGACGATCCAGCCCGACGGTGTCTCTTCCTTCAGCGGATCGAGATATTCAGGTTCGCCGGTGAGGAAGCTCACCACCGAGCGATCCTTGAACAGACCGCGGGTGTTGCCTTCGCGGACGAACTTCACGAGATCCGCGCCGAACGTCACATTGAGAATGGCCTCGGGATTGGAATTGGCGAGCGCCTGCACGATCGGGCCCGCATCGATCTTGCCCTGCGGCGGCCACTGTTCATCAACCCACTGAATGTCGGGCCGCTTCGCCGACAGCAGCTTCTTGAAAATGCCGACTGCCGACTGACCGTATTCGTAATTCGGCGCAATGGTCGCCCAACGCTTCGCGGGCAGCTTGGCGGCCTCATCGACCAGCATAGCCGCCTGCATGTAGTTCGAGGGGCGCAGACGGAACGTGTAGCGATTACCCTTCGCCCACGTGATCGCGTCGGTCAAAGGCTCGGCGGCCAGAAAGAACACTTTCTTCTGCTTGGCAAAGTCGCTGACTGCGAGGCCGATGTTGGACAGGAAGGTTCCGGTCAGCATCACCACGTTCTCGTTCGACACCAGTTCGTTCGCGGCGGTCTGCGCATCCGCCGGCTTGCCGCTGTCGTCCTTGGACACAACAACCAGTTTCTTGCCGTTGATCCCGCCAGCCGCGTTAACCTCCTCAACCGCGAGCTGCCAGCCCTTGCGATACGGTTCGGTGAACGCCGGCAACAGTGAATAGCTGTTGATCTCGCCGATCTTGATTTCACCGCTCTGCGCCATGGCGGATGTCGCCATGCCGCCGAGCATCACGCTGAAGCTTGCGCCCAACAAACCTTTCAAAAGAAATTTGCGTCGTTGCATCCCAGACCTCCAATGTTGGCAAAGCATCTGCTTCGCCGTGACATCCGTCCATCCCTTCCCTCACTCGGGGACAGTCCGGCAATTCCACTCTCACGTTTCGGGATCAGGCGGCTACCGAAGGCCGTCCTCACCCTTGATTTCGTCAATCGTCAGTCCACCGACACGCGGCAGCGGCCGCCCGCTGTCGGTCACGGCAACCGCGACCATGATTTCATTGGCGCGCGGCGCATCGTTGATCTGCACTTCCATGCCGTCGAAATGACTGCGCACGAACGCCGCGTCCTTGTGACCAAGCGGAATATCGAGCACCGCTCCCAATCCGCCGCGTTTTTTGGACGACGGGATCAGCGCCGCACCCTTGCCGAGCACCTTGCGTACAGGAGCTCCCATCTTGGGATGCAAGATTGCTGCCGCGTGCTCCAGTTCGCCATTCTCGCCAACCGCGGCCGCTTTGCCGTAGCTTTGCGCCTCGCTGCCTTCGATACCCAGCGCCGCAACTGCCCTGGCGGCGAGCAGTTCGCCCAGCTCCTCGCCAATGGCGATGAGCGGCGCGAGATCGTCAATGAATTTTCCCGCAAACGGATTATCGATCACCGCGATCGCCGCCGCACGGCGGGTCGGCGGCGAGACATCTCGCCCACCCTCCATCAGCGTTTCCTCGACGACCGTAACAATCTTGCGAATGACGGCGCTCATCGCAATCCATCCTCTCCCTTGATCTCGCTGGCCCTGAGGCCGCCGACCCGCGCATGAATCCGCGAACCCGTCGTCATCACAAGCGCAAGAAGCAATTCATCGGCACGCGGGGCATCGGAGATGCCGATTTCCATGGCATCGAAATGAGACCGCACATACGACGCGTTGATGTGTGTCACCGGCACGTCGAGCCGGGTGCCTGGCCCGCCAACCTTCTTGGCAGACGGCACGATGGCTTTCGCTTCGCCGAGAATTTCGCGCATCGCGTAGCCGCCGGGCACATGCCACAACGCGCCGTGTTCCAGTTCACCCGCCGAACCGATGATAGCTCCCTTGCCATACCCCTGAACAGCAGCAGGATCGCCCCCGAGTGCTTTCAGCAAAGAGCCTGCCATCGCAACGCCAAGCGGCGTCAGATCATCCATGAATCCGGCAATATCCTCGACATAACGTCCGGCGAACGGATTCCGGATGACGCACAGGATCGCGCCACGGCGTAGCGGCAGCGTTGCCGGCTTTCCGCCTTCGTGGAAAATCTCCTCAATCAAGGTGGCACGTTTGCGGATCACGATTTCAGGCATGCATCAGGCTTTCGGTTCGGGTCGTCCTGCGCGGTATCGGCGCAACGTCACCGACACTCTTTAGCGCGACCACACGCGTCTCTCCCTGCAGGTGAATTGCTGCACCATCGATCAATTCGGCGGCGAGCAACATGCGCGCACAGTCCGCACCAGCCGCAAGGGCGGCTGCGATATCGTCCGGCGGCAAGCGGCGAACATCCCGGGTGACGAGGCGCGCGCCAAGATCACTGTCAGGCTGAATCTGCATTGCCGGGCAACGGACGATAGCCGGATGTCCCGGCAGATCAACCGAATTGGCGATGATGGTCGCGGCAGCATCGGCTTGCGCAGCGGTTCGCGCCAGAACCGTGACCGCGTCAGCGATACCAAGCGAGAAACTGCGTCCACGCCATCCGCTGGTCGCAATGCCTCGTGTCGGGTCGCTCGCCGCAATGACCGTTGTGCCGATCAAGGCCGGTGTATCGGGCCGATCCACCAGTCCGACCGTGAAACGCTCGTCACCGGCAAGATGCAGCGCGATATCGCCGCCATTGTTGACATAGGCCTGGTCAAGATCGGTCGCCTCCACCATTGCACCGAGAATCTCCTCGGCGACGGAACCAGCAACCGCCGCCATCGGCGTGATGAAATGATCCCGAACAAACGGCGCGACTGCATCGTGCATGCGACGGGCGACGATGCCATTCAGACCACAGGCATCTGGCTGCGCCGCCGTGCGTAGTTCCGGCAATTCCTTGCAAAGCTCGTCGAGGAGTCCGGTGAACCGCCGAACGGCAGCTTCATACGCGACACGAACCACGGTCTCTGCGCCGCGCGCCTCCACAATCAGATCAATTGGGCCATCCTGCAGGTGAAGCCGCCTGCCGTCTGCCAGCCATCCGATCTGCGGGAGCCGTGTCATGGGCGCGATCTCGGCTCAGAAGGTTGTCGCGGCAATTGACGGATTTCCGTGCTGTCCTTCAATGACGCCAATGGCCGCACGTAATCCATGTGGCCGCCGAGCGCGGCATAATCCGACAACCGCAGCGTGAACTCGATGGGCGCGACCAGCGCCGGCGTCGGAACATAGCCGAAAGCCCCTTCAGGAACCTGCGTCACATCGACCATGAAGGTGATACCGCCACCCGGCCACACATAGACCGGAGCACCGCCGCAGGTGACCGACGTCAACGCATCTTTCACGGATCGCGTGAGCCGCACCGGATTGTCGGTGACACCCGCCCTCAGCGATCCGCCCGCACCGCCCATGAACAGCACGGTGCACAGGGCGGGCTCGCAGTTCTCCTGAATTCGCTCAACCGACAGCTTGAGGTCAGCTGGCATCTCTTTCTCAACAGGCTTCAACGCCTCGTCCAGTTCGAAATAGGCGGCGTGCTCGCCGGTGGTGCTGACCATCATGATCCGCATGCCGGGACGCGCAACTTTGGGATCGAACGGTCCAAGCACCGAAAGTGGATCGGAGATGTTGGTCCCGCCCCAACCGGTGCCAGGCTCTGCGACCTGAAAATAACGTCCGGGGGTCGAGCGGCGACCCTTCATCTTGATGCCTGTGTCGGGAATATCGAGAAGCTTGCCCGCCTGATGCTCGGACAGGACGCCGGTGATGTGATCGTCGACCACGACAACCTCATCGACCTTGCCGTGCCACTGCTTGGCGAACATGCCGATCGTCGCCGAGCCGCAACCGACACGCATGCGCTCTTCGGGAACACCATTGACGACGGGAGGATAGCCGGCCTGCACCACCACCGTCGCGCCGCCGTCGATGGTGAGTTCGACAGGCTTGCCGTTGGACAAATCCATAAGCGCGTCGCAGGTGACGCGGCCCTCCTTCTTCGATCCTCCGGTCAGGTGATGCACGCCGCCGAGCGACAGCATTTGCGAACCATATTCTCCGGTCGTGACATGCCCCACCGCCTCGCCCTGCACGCGCACCATCGCAGTTTCAGGTCCGAGGTAACGATCCGTGTCGATCTTCACCTTGACGCCGCAATAGCTGAAGATGCCTTCGGTCACCACCGTAACCATATCGACGCCGTCGATCTCGGACGACACGATAAACGGCGCAGGCTTGTAGTCGGGATAGGTCGTGCCGGCACCGATGGCCGTGACAAAAACGCTGGGCTCGTGAACGATCTTGCCGTCCCAATCGCCACCGGCCTGAAAAGGAACCAGCCGGCCTCCATGGGAGACCGTACGCTCAAGCACCACATGCGGATCGACGCGCACCAGTTCGCCATTGTTGTTGGCATAGCGATCACACGCGCCCGCCGCGCCGGGCTTGATGTAACACATCACCGGGCAGGCATCGCAGCGGATCTTGTCCGCGCTGCCGGACGCTGTAACGGAGGTCATTTCGGTTGGCATGACCAAACTCGCGTGCAAGCCCGTGAACTGATGCGCGGCACCCAATGCCGCGAGGAGAAAAATTCAGGCAGTCCACATTCGGCATTTTGTTCGTATACGAACGATGTTGCGCGCAGTCATGAAAGCTGTCAAGCGCCGTCGCGCGCGAAAACCGCGACTGCCGAATAAAAACTCAATTGCCTCCTGTCTGTGTCCACAAATCGTGCAATGCATCATCGCACGGGACACGCGTCGCCATGGGCACATCATACGCTTGCACGTTTGTATACAAACGGTATCGTCGCAGTGAAGCATTGCCGACCTTTTGCAGCGCAGCAGATCGGACCATGACGATGACTATGACGAAGCAAGCGATCCGCCTGACGGTGAACGGCAGGATCCACGACGTCGGCGCTGCGCCAGACACACCCCTGCTTTACGTGCTGCGTAACGATCTTGAACTGAACGGCCCGAAGTTCGGTTGCGGGCTCGGCGAATGCGGCGCGTGCACCGTGATTATCGACGGTGTGGCAGCCCGCTCCTGCGTCATACCGGTCAGCGGCTGCGCGCAACGAAACATATTGACGCTCGAAGGCCTCGGCTCGCGCGATCACCCCGACCCGGTGCAGGATGCCTTCATCGAAGAACAGGCCGCGCAGTGCGGCTACTGCCTTAACGGCATGATCATGACGACGAAGGCTCTTCTCATGCAAAACCCGCGACCATCGGAAGCGGAGATATTGCAGGCCCTGCGATACAACCTGTGCCGGTGCGGCGCGCATGTCGAAATCCTGCGCGCGGTCATGCGTGCTGCGGGTCATGCCGTTGAAAGACGCGAGTAATGGTGGCGAATTCGCAGTCGGATCGAGAGCATTCTCATTCCGGATCGCTGTCCGTTGTTCGTCCGGCATCTTCCGGTAACGCCGGATCGGCTTTCGAGACCTTCATCAAGATCACCGCGAGCGGACGTGTCACGGCCTTCAACGGTCACGTCGATCTCGGGACCGGCATTCGTACGGCGCTTGGACAGATCGTCGCGGAAGAACTCGACGTCTCGTTCGCGCGTGTTGTGGTGGTGCTCGGCGACACCTCGCTTGTACCCAATCAGGGCGCGACCATTGCAAGTGAGACCATCCAGATCACCGCAGTACCGTTACGCAAGGCCGCCGCACAGGCGCGACATTTTCTGATCGCGCGTGCCGCGCAGAAGCTTGAGGTACCGGCAAGTGAGCTCTCCGTCGAGGATGGCCTGATCCGGGGCCGCGACAACCGCAGCGTAAGTTATGGCGAACTGATCGGAGACGATACGATCCGGCTCGATCTCGCCGAAGATGTGCCGGTCAAGGCAGTCGATGCCTACAAGATCGTCGGGCAATCGGTCCCGCGCGTCGATCTTCCTGCCAAGGCAACCGGTGAACTGGTCTACGTCCACGATGTGCGCGTGCCGGGCATGCTGCATGGGCGTGTCGTGCGTCCGCCCTATGCCGGCGTCGATGCCGGAAGTTTCGTCGGGACCAGTCTGATTGCGGTCGACGAGTCGTCGGTTCGCGATATTCCGGGACTGGTCGCTGTTGTGCAGATCGGCGACTTCGTCGGTGTTGTTGCCGAACGTGAGGAGAATGCGATCAAGGCGGCCGCCCAGCTCAAGGTGACTTGGAAACCGACGCCGACTCTGCCCAATCTCAAGGACATCGAGAAAGCGTTGCGCGCCAATCCAAGCTCGTCGCGCACATTGCTCGACAAGGGCGACGTGGATGCCGCTATCGCGGATGCGAAAAAGCCGATGCAGCGGACCTACATCTGGCCCTACCAGATGCACGGATCGATCGGGCCATCGTGTTCAGTGGCAGATGTTCAGGACGAACTGGTCCGGGTGTGGTCCGGCACGCAGAATCCTCACATCCTGCGAACCGACATTGCACTCCTCCTTGCATTGCCGGAATCGCAAATCGACGTGGTTCGCATGGAGGCCGCCGGCTGCTATGGCCGCAACTGTGCCGATGACGTCTCCGCTGATGCCGTACTGCTGTCGCGCGCGGTCGGCCGGCCGGTGCGCGTTCAATTGACGCGTGAGCAGGAACACGCGTGGGAGCCCAAAGGCACCGCACAATTGATGGACGTCAACGGCGGCCTGCGTGCCGACGGCAGCGTCGCGGGTTACGATTTCGCAACGCGCTATCCATCGAACGGGTCTCCGACGCTGGCGCTGCTGCTGACCGGCACCATTCCACCGGTGCCCGCGGTTTTCGAGATGGGCGATCGCACCGCGATTCCGCCTTATGACTACGATGCGATGCGAGTGACCGCGCACGACATGCCGCCCATCGTGCGGGCATCATGGTTTCGCGGCGTCTCGGCATTGCCCAACACCTTTGCGCACGAATCCTACATCGACGAACTCGCAACGGAGGCAGAGGTCGATCCGATCGAGTACCGCTTGCGCTATCTGAAAGATCCGCGTGCCGTCGATCTGGTCAAGGCGGTCGCTGAGCGTGCCGACTGGCAGCCTCGGCCGGTCTGGAAAGAACCGGAGGCCGAAGGCAATGTGGTGCGTGGACGCGGCTTCGCTTACGCGCTCTACGTTCACAGCAAGTTCCCCGGTTACGGCGCGGCATGGTCCGCCTGGATCGCGGACGTTGCGGTCAACAAATCGACCGGCGATGTCAGCGTGACGCGCGTTGTTGCCGGGCAGGATTCCGGGCTGATGATCAACCCGGAGGGCGTACGCCACCAGATCCACGGCAACGTCATCCAGTCCACTAGCCGCGCACTGATGGAAGAGGTCTCGTTCGATCGTGCAGCCGTGACCAGCAGGGAATGGGGCACCTACCCGATCATCACGTTCCCTGACGTTCCCAAGATCGATGTGCTGATGCTGCCGCGTCCGGATCAACCTCCGCTCGGCGTCGGTGAATCCGCGTCGGTCCCGAGTGCCGCAGCCATTGCGAACGCGATTTTCGATGCAACCGGCGTGCGCTTCCGCGAACTTCCATTCACGCCCGAGCGCATTCTTGCGGGATTGCGCGGAGATGCTCCCGCACCGCAAGCACTGTTGCAGGAGACGAGGCCACAGGAGCGGATTCCGGACACGCCAAGCCCGTTCTTTAAGCGCCGCAGTACGCTCGCGGGTATCGCCGCAGTCTGCACCGCGGCTGTCGGCATTGCCGCAGCGGTACTGCCGTGGCGAGCGATTGCACCCATCGCGCGGCCGGATGTATCGACGTATTCCGCAGCCACTATTGCGCGCGGCCAGCAGCTTGCAGCGCTCGGCAACTGCGCCGGCTGCCATACTGACATCAACGGGATCGCCAATGCGGGCGGTCGGGCGCTCGAGACACCGTTCGGCGTCGTCTACAGCACCAACATCACTCCTGATGTTGAGACCGGTATCGGCGCGTGGTCATATCCGGCGTTTGAGCGGTCGATGCGCGAAGGCATCAATCGCGATGGCCGGCATCTCTATCCGGCGTTTCCCTACAATCACTTCGCCAAAACAACCGAGGCCGACCTGCAGTCAATCTACGCCTATCTGATGGCGCAGGAGCCGGTCCGCGCAGTCAACCGCGAGACCACGCTGGCGTTTCCCTTCAACCTCCGCCCGTTGCTGGCGGGCTGGAACGCGCTGTTTCACGAGCCGGTCGTCTTCAAGGCCGATCCCGCAAAGTCAGCCGTCTGGAATCGCGGAGCCTATCTGGTCGAGAGCCTCGGCCATTGTGGCGCTTGCCATACGCCAAGGAATGCATTGGGCGCGGAGCGAACAGCAAAGGCCTATTTGGCCGGAGCCGTTGCGGAAGGCTGGGAAGCGCCGCCACTGACATCCCTGTCGCATGCGCCGATTCCATGGAGCGAAGATGAACTTTTCGCCTATCTGCGAACGGGCGCTTCCCGCTTCCACGGCGTCGCAGCAGGGCCGATGGCGCCGATCGTGAGAGAACTGGCGGCCGTGCCTGACAGCGACATCCGCGCCATGGCGGTTTATCTCGCTTCCTTCAGCGCGACTACGATCACGCCGGCCGCACAGGAAACACTCGCGGTTCGGCTGGAAGCGGCAACAAACGTGAGGACATCCTTGGCCTCGCCTCTTGGCGCGCGCATCTATGACGGCGCGTGCGCTGTCTGCCATCAGATCGGCGGACCTGTTCTGTTTGGCAGCAAGCCCTCGCTGGCGCTGAACAGCAACTTGCACAGCGCCATGCCCGACAACCTCATTCAGGTCATACTCCACGGCATCGAGCAACCGGTCTCGAGCGATCTCGGCTATATGCCCGCCTTCAAGAACAGCCTTAATGATGAACAGGTCTCGGAGCTGGTATCCTATCTTCGGCGACAATTTGCGCCGGACAAGGCTCCCTGGACTGATATCGCCGCCACGGTCGGCCGGGTCCGGCAGGCAGCCCGGCCATAAAATCGCGGCTGGGTGGCTGGTTGGGCAAGCCGGGGCCGGATATGATCCGGGTGATCCGGTTCTGGCATTCGTGCACACTCCTTCGCAGGCACTTTTACGAACGTCAGGACCAGAAGATCACTGGAATCATATTTCGCTTGCGTCCTTTCATATCCGGCGTCCGCCCGGAAGGCGCTGCGAAGTGAAGCGAACGCCGGATACGGAACACACGCATGGCCATTACAGATATTGCTTCGCGGACCTACAATCACGGCTGGCGGCTAGATCCGATCGTGCGCAGCCTTCTCGACACCGATTTTTACAAGCTCCTGATGCTTCAGATGATCCGGCGATTCTATCCGGACGAGCATGTGACGTTTTCGGTGATCAACCGCACGCATCATGTCCGTCTCGGCGAAGTGATCGACGAGGGAGAGCTTCGCGCCCAACTGGATCATGCCCGCACGGTTCGCTTCACCAAGAAAGAATTGATCTGGCTCGCGGGTAACACGTTCTACGGCAAGACCCAGATGTTCTCACCCGGCTTCATAAGCTGGCTCGCCGCATTCCAGCTCCCGGAATACGAGCTTCATACCGTCGATGGGCAATACGAACTCCATTTCCATGGACCATGGACCCACACAACCATGTGGGAAATTCCGGCGCTCGCCATTATCAACGAGTTGCGCTCACGGCAGGCCATGAAAGGTCAAGGCCGGTTCGTTCTCGACGTGCTCTATGCGCGCGCAAAAGCCAAACTCTGGACCAAGGTCGAACGGCTGCGCAAACTGGAAGGCTTGCGGCTGTCGGACTTCGGGACGCGCCGGCGGCACGGATTTCTCTGGCAACGCTGGTGCGTCGAAGCCGTCAAGGAAGGGCTTGGCCCCGCATTCACCGGCACCTCCAACGTCCTGCTGGCCATGGACAACGATCTGGAGGCGATCGGTACCAACGCACACGAACTTCCGATGGTCGCAGCTGCGCTGGCGAAGGACGACAAAGAACTGCGGTGGGCGCCCTACCTGATCCTCGATCAGTGGCGACAGACCTATGACGGAAACCTTCTGATCGCCCTGCCCGATGCGTTCGGCACCAAGTCGTTTCTGCGGGATGCGCCCGAATGGGTGGCCGACTGGACCGGCTTCCGCCCGGACAGCGCGCCCCCGATTGCCGCGGGCGAAGAGATCATCACGTGGTGGAAGGAAAAGGGACGCGACCCGAAGGAGAAACTGCTGATTTTTTCCGACGGTATGGATGTCGGGTCGATCGAGGAAACGCATCGATATTTTTCCGGACGTGTCAGGACCAGTTTCGGCTGGGGCACGAACCTCACCAACGACTTCGTCGGATGCGCGCCCGACGGGACCGCCGACCTCGATCCGATCTCGCTGGTGTGCAAGGTGACTGCCGTCAACGGGCAGCCTGCGGTAAAGCTCTCGGACAATCCGGAAAAGGCGACAGGCAGCCCAACCGAGATTGCGCGCTATTTGCGTGTCTTTGGCAATGCAGGCCGCGTGCGCAGCGCGGTCCACGTATAGGGCAGGCAGACCGACCGTCCGGAGCGATTTCCATTTAGGATCGTCGTGTGTAAATTGCCTCGGTCAGGATCGCGGTCCTGACTGGATGAGCGTCAGGACAGGAACGATTGATGAAAGTCACGATCAATATTGATTGCACGCCGCAGGAAGCACGTCAGTTCCTGGGACTTCCCGACATTCAGCCGATGCAGGAAAAAGCCATGAAGCAACTCGAGGAAAAGTTGCTTTCCGGCGTCGCAGGCATGTCGCCAGACGCAATCCTGCGCAACTGGATGTCGTTCAATCCCGAGCAGATCGGGGACATGTTCAAGATGTTCGGCGGACTCGGCGGCGCGCAGAAGTGAAACGCCAAAAGGCGGCGGAATGTCTACAGCGACACCGCGTAAACTTCGTATTCCTCACGAACAGTTTCGATATGGTCACGCATCGCGTTCGCGGCGCCGATCTTGTCGCCGCGCATGATGGCGACGACCACCCTGTCGTGCTCCACGTATGACTTGGCGAGGCGGCCAAGATTCCGGAACTGCGCGCGCCGGAACGGCTGGACGCGAACCCTGGTTGCCAAAGTCATATCCGCCACATAGCCATTCTGCGATCCGGCATAGATCGCATTGTGAAAGGCTTCGTTCACCTCATGGAACAACTGCGGATTGCCGTCATAACTCAAAATCCGCAGCCGTTCGTGCAGAGCTTCCAGTTCGCGACGCTGGATCACCGGCATCCGCTCGGCGGCAAGCCCGGCGCACAGCGCCTCGAGTTCCGCCATGGCTTCGAACATGCTATTGAGCTGTTCGATGGTCGGCCGCGCCACCACTGCGCTCCGGTGCGCCCGCGCATTGACGAGACCGCTGGCGACCAGTTGACGAAGCGCCTCGCGGACCGGTGTACGTGAGACGTTGAACCGCCGCGCAATGTCGGATTCGTCAAGCGACGATCCCGGTTCGAGCGCTCCCCGCACGATGTCATCGGCCAGTTGCAATCGAAGCTCTTCGGCGAGCGTACGCTTCGCGGGCTGGACAACCCCGCGTGCGAAAGGCGAGCCGGGCTCGTTAGCGCCAGGCGGTTCGCCGGTTGAAATTCGTGACATGTCCGCCCCAAAGATCATGACTTTTCAACCTGGTGCATCGATCAAACTGACATGCGCCGCAACGATCCGCCAGCCTTCCGCGAAACGGACCCATGTCTGCATCTGCCGCCCGATTTTTCCGGAAGCGGATGAACGATGGAACAGTGTGGAGGCAACGGCGGTGTCGGGGCCGTATGCCGTGATGACGGTTTTTGTCAGATCGCGCATCAGTCCTGCGGGATTACGCGCCGCGCGGAACGCAGCAATGGCATCGTAGCCATAAAGATTTTCGCCAATCCCGTAACGGAGAGTTCTGGGATCCTTGCGAAACAGCATATCGAGAGCCGCAACGTCATTGGACGTCAGCGCCTTTTCGTAAGCCGCAAAAGCCTCGCCGACTTCGGCGACGACATCCGGCAAATCGACTTCCACCGTCATTTCTGGATATCCTTAGGACGCGGAGCGCTCACCACGCCCGCCTGTTCGAGAGCGTAAGCAACACGCAAAGCAACATCCTCGCGCCAGGGCGCTGCAATCACCTGTACGCCAATCGGCATCGGATCGAGCGGAACGGGTACGGCAACGACCGGAAGCCCGATAAACGAAATCGGTTGGGTGTGAATTCCGATGTTGGGCCGGACCAGCATTTCTTTTCCATCCAGAACGAAGGTGGTCTGACCGATTTTCGGCGCAACGCAAGGCGTCGATGGCGCCAGAATCACATCAACCGTCTGGAATAGTTCCATGACGCGCGCCTTGTACCAACTACGAAATTTTTGCGCGCGATCGACAAACACCGAGGGGATCATCGCTCCGGCAAACAGGCGATCACGTACCGCCGGATCGAAATCATTCGGCCGGGTCCGCAGCCGGTCGAGGTGCAACGATGCCCCTTCGCATGTCGTAATCACATAGGCCGCGGCCCGGGCACGCGCGGCTTCCGGGATTTCGACCTCCCGCGTCACCGACAAGGCTTGGGCTACACGCGACATCGCTTCCCGCGCTTCGGAAGAAAGCGATGTGTTGAAGTAGCCTCCCGCGACAGCGATGCGCAGATCATCAACTCCCCTCGCGAGGCTCAACGTGACGGGCTCAATCGGGCGATCGACACAGGCAGCATCGTCTGCATCCGGTCCCTGCATCGCGTCGTAGGCAAGCGCCAGGTCTCGCGTGCAGCGGGCGAACGGCCCGAGGTGATCGAAGCTCGCAACAAAGGGAAATGACCGCGCGCGCGATAGCCGGCCGTATGTCGGCTTTAGGCCGAAAATTCCGCAGAACGACGACGGAACACGGATCGACCCATTCGTATCGGAACCCAGCGCCAATGGGACAAGTCCGCCGCCAACCGCACCGCCCGACCCACCGGACGAGCCCCCGGTCATCCGCGTGAGATCGTGAGGATTGCGCGAAGGACCGTCATGCGCATTCTCACCGGTGAAATCGTAGGCGTACTCACCCATATTGAGCGCGCCGACCAACACCGCACCTGCTGCTTCCATGCGCTCGATCAACGTCGCGTCGCGCGTCGATGGCGCGCGTTGACGGTTGATTTTTGAACCCGCACGAGTCGGCAAATCTGCAATGTCGAAAAGATTCTTGACCGCGAACGGTACACCGGCGAGCGGACCAACCTTGTCTCCGTTCGCGATCATCGCATCGATTTTCACGGCCTTCGCACGCGCCCGCTCAGCGACCACATCGGTAAACGCATTCAGCGCGCCGTTATTGGCTGCAATGCGGGCGAGCGTGCGATTGGTCATATCCAGCGCCGATACCCTGCGCGAGGAAACGGCGTCAGCAATTTCCGAAGCCGAAGACCATTCGATATCAGGCATCACGACGGGTTCAGGCTTCATAGATGCTTGCCGGCTCAATCTCGTCGGGCAGCGGAAATTCCTGCACCATGCGCGCCATTCTCAAAGAGACATCGAGGTTTGTGCGGACGGACGGCTTCCACGCTGCCTCGATTTCGAGACCAAGCGCCGCAGACGCGGCATCAATGTAATTGTCTAAAGGATCGGATGACGGCATAGCTCTCTCTGCATCAGACGACGTTTATTGAAACTCAGCTCACGGTAAGCGGCGGATGCGGAATCGCCGATAGCAATTCACGCGTATAGGCATCCTGCGGAGCATCAAGAACAGCGTCGGTCGCGCCCTGCTCTACGATTCGCCCACTTCGCATCACAATGACCCTATCGCACAGGAGGCGCACCACATTCAGATCGTGCGATACGAACAGATAGCTCATTCCCATGGATTGCTTGAGGTCCTGCAGCAAGTTCAGAACCACCGCCTGCACAGACACATCGAGCGCTGCGGTCGGTTCATCAAGAATGATCAGATCTGGCTTCAGCGCGATGGCCCGCGCGATGCCGACACGCGCTTTCTGGCCGCCTGACATCTGGTGTGGAAAGCGATCCAGCAGCGACAGCGGCAACCCCACCTGACGTGCCAGTTCCTCGCAGCGGGCCCGTAAAGCCGCGCCACCTTTGATGTCGCCTAGCTGCATGATCGGATCAGCGATCGCCCGCGCCGCCGTGAAACGCGGATTGAGGCTGTCGGTCGGGTCCTGAAACACCATCTGGATACGTTTGCGCAACGGAATCCGCGCGAACGCATTGGGGGGAATTGCGCCGATATCCTCGCCATCGAACATAATGCGGCCAGACGTCTGGTCGAGCAGCCGCATGACCATCATCGACGTCGTTGACTTTCCGCAGCCCGACTCGCCGACCAGACCAACGCTCTCGCCGCGCGAGACGGTAAAATTGATACCGTCGACGGCTCGAAACTGTTCCGGTTCGATCGGCGGCTTGCGGCCGAACAGTGATGAAAGCGTTTTGGTCACCCCCTGGCGCGGATATTCCTTGACCAGCTTTTCGACCACAAGAAGCGGCGTTTCATCAGCTTCTGATGCTGGCGCCGCCGCGATTATCGCAGCAGCAGCCCTGTCTTCGTCCGGCAGAAGATCACGCAAGGAGACACCGAGCCGGGGCGTCGCGCGCATCAGCTTGCGCGTATAGGGATGCTCCGGCTTGGCGAAAATGTCCTTCGACAATGCGGTTTCAACCACATTGCCCTTTTCCATCACCACAACGCGGTCACAATACGCCGCAGCCAATCCCAGATCGTGCGTGATGAGGATGGTGGACATGCCGCGGCTCTTGGTCAACTCCACGATCAAATCCATCACCGCCTTCTGCGTGGTGACATCAAGACCGGTGGTTGGCTCGTCGGCGATCAGAAGCTGCGGATTGCAGGCGAGTGCGAGAGCGATCACGACCCGCTGGCACATGCCGCCGGATAGTTCGAACGGATAGGCATGATATCTTTCCCGAGGCCGGGCAATCCTGACCTGTTCAAGCGCCTCGATTGCCTTCTCACCGCGATCGTTAACCGTGGACTGGACGTGCTGGCGCAACACATCCTCGATCTGGTCTCCGACCTTGCGGATCGGATTCAGCGCAGCGCGCGGATTCTGAAAGATCATCGAAATTTCGCGGCCTCGCAGGTCGCGCATCTCGGATTCAGAGGCATTCTTCACATCGATGCCGGAGAACATGATCGAACCATCCGCGATCTTTCCGGCGCGGTCGAGAATTCGCATCACGGCATAGGACGTCACCGACTTTCCGGAGCCGGATTCCCCCACGATGCCGAGCGTCTCGCCCTTGGCGAGCGAGATATTGACATGCTTCACGGCCTGCACGGTGCCGCGCCGGGTTGCGAATTCGACGGTCAGATCGGCGACATCAAGCAGCGGCTTCGCGACCATGATCACGTCCTCCGCTGCGGATCGACGATGTCGCGCAGCCCGTCGCCAAGCAGATTAAAGCAAAACACCGCGATCATCAGAGCGAGGCCCGGAAAGAGCGCGATCCACCACTCGCCCGAAACCATGAAGGTCGCACCCTCTGCAACCATGATCCCCCACTCTGCGGTCGGAGGCCGCACACCGAGGCCGATGAACGACAGTCCCGCTGCATTGAGAATGGCATAACCCATCGTCAGCGACATCTGCACGATCATGATGGGCATGATATTCGGCAGAATATGCCCGAGCAGAATGCGATATTCGCTGTTGCCGGACAGCCTTGCCGCCTGAACGAAGCCCGCATCACGACGAACATTCGCCTCGGCGCGCGCGACGCGGACGTAGAGCGGAAAGTTCACGATGGCGGTGGCTATGATGATGTTCTGCACCGTGTTGCCGAGCGCGGCAACAATGCCCATCGCCAACACGAATAGCGGGAACGCCATAATGGTGTCGGCGATGCGTCCGACAATCCGGTCGGTCCAGCCCCCGAAGTAGCCTGCTGCGATACCGGCGATGCCTCCCATGAAGAACACCAGCACCACCGAGGCGGAGGCGATGAAGAGATCCAGCCGGGTCGCGACCACAACGCGGCTTAGAATGTCACGGCCAAGCTGGTCGGTCCCGAACCAGTGCGCCGCCGACGGCGGCTTCAGCGCCTGCGCCGTATCGCTGGCCAGTGGATCGTAGGGCACGATCCACGGACCAAACACGGCGGCAAAGACAATCAGAACGAGAAGCCCGAAGGCAAACGCAGTGACGAGATTTTCGCCAAGGATGTAACGCGTATGCTGGAGCGTGGCCCTGAAACCAGATGCCTCGGGTGCTGAAGAAGCCGTGTCGGCGGCTGGTACAACAGTGCTCATCCTTCCAACCTCACGCGCGGGTCGATGACGCCATAGAGAATGTCGATGACCAGATTAAGCATGACGTACATGACGGCCATGGTCAGCACGAAACCCTGCACCGGTGCGAAGTCGGACGAAATCAGCGCCTCAACGGCGTAGGAGCCGATACCAGGCCACGCGAACACTTTTTCCACCAGTACATTGGCGCCGAGCAAAAACGAAAACACCATGCTCAGCGTGGTGATGACAGGCAGCATCGCGTTACGAAACGCGTAGGTGACGACAACCTTGGACGGCGACAATCCGCTGGCGCGAGCGGTGCGTACAAAATCCGATGCGAGCACAGCCAGCATCGAGGCGCGGGTCATCCGGGCAATCGGCGCCAGCGAAAATATCGCCAGCGTCAACGCCGGCAGGATGAGCTGGCTGAACGCCGAGCGGAATGTCTCGAAATTCCGCGCAAGCAGGCTGTCGATCAGATAGAAGCCTGTAACCGTCGGCGGCGCGCTCGCGAATACATCAAGTCGTCCTAGCGGCGCGGGCGACCAGCCGAGTTTGAAATAGAAGACATAGACAAGTACGAGACCAGTAAAGAATACCGGAAGCGAAACGCCGGCGGTCGTCAACACGCGGCAAAGATGATCAATCCACGAGCCCGGCCGGGTTGCGGCGAGAATCCCGAGCGGAATTGCGATTGCGATTGCGATCAGCAATCCGGTCAGCGTCAATTCCGCCGACGCCGGCAGGCGATTGCGAATTTCTTTCGCCACCGGCTGACCGGTGGTCAGCGAGTTGCCGAAATCTCCCTTCGAAAGGTCCACGGTATAGCGAACGAATTGCTCGACCAAAGGCCTGTCGAGCCCGAGCTGCTTGCGAATCTGTTCGACGGCCTCCTTTGTCGCGGCAGGCCCCGCGAAGTACGCAGCCGGGTCGCCCGGCAACGCACGCGTCAGAAGAAACGTGACGATCACGACCCCGATCAAGCTCGGGATCGCGAACGCCAGTCTTTTGCCGATCATGCCGAGCATGATACGCCCCCGCCCCGTTACGCTTTCGCCAGGGTGCGGTAGTCGAGACGACGATGGAACCAGTACTGATAGCCTGAAATATTCTTCTGCATCGCGACGTTGACGTAGGGCTGATACAGCGGAATGCGCGGAATATCAGCGTAAGCGAGGTCAACAAAGCCCTTTACGTCCTTGTCGTAGTTGGCCGTGTCGCCGATCGCGGCTGCGGTCACGGCCCCGTCGATGAACCCGTCCATCTCCTTGGACTGATAGCTCATCGTATTGAAGACCGAGTTCTTTCCGCTGTAACACCAGATGAAGAAGTACTCGGGATAGTCGAGCCAGCCGGAGAACACGTTGGTGTAAAGCGGCAATACTTTCTTGTTCAGTTCGGTGCGCCAGTTGGCGCCAGGAATTTTGTTGATGGTGACCTTGATGCCGATCTGGCCAAGGCTCTCCTGTACGAGAATGCACAACGGTTCGTTGACACCGGCAAAACCAAGATCGAACGACAGCGTGGTTTCAAAGCCATTGGGATAGCCGGCTTCTGCGAGCAACGCCTTGGCCTTGGCGATGTCGGTGTTGTATTTGTGGGGCTGCGGCCACTTCACTTCGGTAGGTCCGCTGCCGCCGAACATCGGCTTGGCGAGACCGAACAGCACCGCATCCATGATCTTCTGATACGGAAGCGCATATGCGACTGCCTGACGAACCTTCGGGTTGTCGAACGGTGGGTTTTTGACGTTCATGCCGATGTACTGCACGCCATTCGAATACGGCGTTGACACGATGTTCAGCTTTCCGGAATTTTTAAGCTCGACGAAATCCTTGTTCGGCAGATCATATGAGATGTCGGCGTCACCACGCTCAAGCAGCGCACGGCGGTTGCCGGATTGCGGCACCATGCGCCAGATCACGCGCTTGATCTTGGGGAGCGGGCCACCAACCCATTTGTCGTTCCGCTCCATCACAACTTCGGTGCCCGCGGTCCAGCTCTTGACCTGATAGGCGCCGGAGCCCGCCGTATTCTGCTTGGTGTATTCGAGGCCCCACGGATCTTTCTCCGTCGCGCTCTTCTTCACCAGTTCGGAATTGACGATGCATGGGACGATCACCGCAAGATCCGGAATCGTCAGGCGGTCCTTTTTCGCAAAATCCACGCGCACCGTATTGTCGTCCACGACGACGAACTGCTCCGGCTTGGTCAGAGATCCGGCAGCCATCTGGAATGTCGGAAAGCCGCCGACGCTGACCGCGCGATCAAGCGACCACTTGACGTCTTTCGCCGTCACCGGCGCGCCGTCGTGGAAGGTCGCCTTCTTCTTCAGCTTGAACGTTACCGACATATCGCCGACGTTCATGTCCTCGGCGAGTTCAGGCTTGAACTTGTCGCGGTCGTAATACGGCACACCATTGGCGCCGGTTTTCATTTCATGGGTAATGAGGCGGTCGTAGCAATTCCACGACACTTCATAGCCCGGCACGTTGGTGCCCACTCCATGAATGTCGAGATTGTTCGGACCGCTTTCGGAGACGATCAACAAAGATTCGGACCGCGCGTCCGCCTTGGCAGCGGACCAGATTGCGGGACCCGGTATTGCCGCACCAGCGGCCGCTCCTGTGACAGTCTTCAGAAAATCGCGACGCTTCATGTTGTTCTCCAGCCCGTTGAGACTTGACTGGAGAAGACTTCGCAAGCTTCGTGCCAACCGTAACCAGAGTGTTAAAGTGAGCACAAATCATTGAAATTATGGAGTTTTGCAGTTTCTATGATAACGAAGCGGCTGCGCTCATTGCATACAAAGTCGGTCGATTGCACAAAATTTAATCCACTATTTATCAGTGCGCGGATTTTGTGCTCACGGATCGAGGCAACCGACCCGGTGTTCGTCGCCGGGTCAGCTTCGCCGACCGCAAAGCCGCCATTTGCGTAAATCGGTCAGCCGCCAGCGGACGTCATCGTCGGCCGGATCCTATTCGGCGGCGGCGAAGGCCGTCGCCTGCGTCCGGCCCATCATGACAAAGCCTTGATAGCCTTTTGCCGCGACGTCGGTGCATATCCGGCGATAAACGCCGACGCCGCCGATATAGGGCATGAAGACCTGCGGTTTTCCGGGAATGTTGGCGCCCATGTACCACGAGTTGGCCTGCGGATAGAGTGTGCCGTGCGCAACATCGTTGACCTGCGCCACCCAGTCGTCTTCAGCGTCCCTTGTGGCCTCCATACAGGCGATATCGCGCTGACGCATGTAGCCGATGCAATCGCTGATCCAATCCACATGCTGTTCGATCGACACGATCATATTGCTCAGCACCGACGGACTGCCCGGGCCGGTGATGAGGAACATATTCGGAAAACCGGCGCTCATCAGACCGAGATAGGTTCGCGGCCCCTCCGCCCATTTCTGGTTTAGCGTCGTGCCATCCCTGCCCTTGATATCAATTTTGGCGACAGACCCGGTCATGGCGTCGAAGCCCGTCCCGAACACAATCGAGTCCAGTTCGTAGTCCTTGCCGCCGGTTCGCAAACCGTGGGGCAGTATTTCCTCGATCGGGTCGGATCGAATATCGACCAGAGTGACGTTTGGCCGGTTGAAAGTGGCGTAATAGTCCGTGTCCACACAGATACGTTTCGAGCCGATCGGATGATCATGCGGCTGCAACAGTTTCGCGACTGCGGGATCATGGACAATTTCCCCGATCTTCGATCGAACGAACGCACAAGCGGTGTCGTTTGAAGGCTTGTCAAACAAGAGATTGTTGTAGGACGCCATGAAGCTGATGCCGCCGCGCTTCCAGCCGGCCTCGTACTCCCGCTGTCGTGCCTCATCGCTATCGTCAAGCGCGCCTTTCTCCGGAATCACGGTCAGAATTCCGTTTCGCGACTCTTCGCGCGCCCGCCGCCGACGATCGGTATAGTCGGATTTCCAGGACCGCGTGACCTCCGGCGTAAGCGGCGCATTGTGTGCCGGAACGCTGAAGTTGGGCGTGCGCTGAAAAACAAAAAGATGACTGGCTTGACCGGCGATGACGGGGATCGACTGGATCGCAGATGAACCGGTTCCGATGATACCAACCCGCTGCCCGGTGAAATCCACCTCATGATGCGGCCAGTGTCCGGTGTGATACGTTTTTCCCTGAAAACGATCCTTGCCCTTGAAGTCAGGTACTCTCGCATTCGAAAGGCAGCCGGTCGCGAGGATGAAATAGGCCGCCGATATGGTTTTGCCGTCCGACGTGGTGACCGACCAACGCTTGGTGTTTTCGTGAAATGCCGCGGCCTCAACGCGCGTGTTGAGCTGAATATCACCTCGCAAATTGAATCTGTCGGCGACATGATTGGCGTATTTCAGGATTTCGGGCTGCGGCGCATAGCGCTCGCTCCATTCCCATTCCTGCTGCAGTTCCTCTGAAAACGAATAGGAATACTGCATGCTCTCGACATCGCAACGCGCGCCGGGATATCGATTCCAGTACCACGTCCCGCCGACATCGCCGCCCTGTTCATAGACACGCACCGAAAGCCCGAGGCCGCGCAAGCGATGCAGCATGTAAAGACCCGCGAACCCCGCACCGACGACGACGGCGTCATAGTTCTCATTCGGAGTCGTGGAACGCTGCGGTGCGATCATACTATTCTCCCGGATTTTTCGTTGCTCTTGGAAGGCCGTTGGTCGGCTCTCTGCTCGCAATGTGACCCCGAAAAATCGGCAAAGACAATAGATCGCCGCAACGTGGATGCCATGCAGGGTGGCGGAAGGATGGACGCGCTATTCCATCGCCTTGAGCCAGTTGCCGATTTCTCCCATGGCGTCGTTCGCCTTTGGAAGCAGCTTCCCCATGGTGATAAATCCATGGAACTGACCCGGATACGTCCGGTACACAACAGGCACGCTCGCGTTGCCGAGGCGCTTGGCGAATTCTTCGCCCTCGTCGCGCAGGGGATCGGCACCGGCCGTCAACACGAACGCGGGCGGCAGTCCGGAGAGATTTTGCATGCGCGCCGGTGACGCCCTCCAGTCATCTGCTCCAGCCGCGCCGTTGAGATAGTGATCGCTAAACCAACGGATCACAGAATGCGTCAGCAAAGCACTGGTCTCGGGCTCGCTATGCGAGGGATGCGTCATGGCAAAATCTGTCGCGGGATAGATCAGAACCTGACCCGCGATCTTCGGCCCCGCCTCCCGTGCGTTGATCGCGACGACTGCCGCAAGATTGCCGCCTGCGCTGTCGCCGCCCACGAACAACCGCGCGGCATCGATCCCCAAAGAAAGAGCATTTTTCGAAACCCACTCGGTCGCCGCGATAGCGTCATCGACCGCCGCCGGAAACCGGTGTTCAGGTGCGAGGCGATAATCGACCGAGATCACCATGAGCTGGCCTTCATCGGCCAACGTCCGGCAAACCACATCATGAGAGTCCAGGTCGCCAATCACCCACCCGCCACCATGAAAGAAGACCAGACACGGCGACAACCCATCTGCCTGCCGTAACTTCAACGGTGTGTAGAGGCGCGCCGGAATCGGTCCCGCCGGTCCCGTTATCGTTATGGATTTCACCGAAGCAATTGTGGGGGGCTCGGGATTCGCGACGCGTCCTGCCAGATACATTTGGCGGGCCTCCACCGGCGACAGTGTTTCGTATGGCGGACGTCCGGCCTCGCGAAAAGCGTTGAGAACAGCTGCGGCATCGGGATCGAGTGTGACTGGCATGTTTCTCCCCAGAACTTTGCGGGCGCTATTGTCTCGCTTGACGTAATTGTTAACTCGCGGTCCAGCTGCTGTCGACGCTGACGGACAGGATAATCCGCGCGCAACCGCCGCAAAACATAACGGCGCTGCACGGGAGAGTGCAGCGCCGTCAGCAGTCAACCGGTTCCGAAACCAGTTGTCGGGATATCACATTCCGAGGATTGCGATGTCCTTCACTGTACCGGTCACGCCGGAGATCTTGGCGGCTTCAGTCGCCTTTCCGGTGGCCAGATCGACGCTGTAAAGCGTGTCGCCTGCCATCAGCCAGGCTTCATTCTTCCCGTTGCCATCCGACCAGATATCGAACGAGACCTTGTCGGCTTTGACTCCAAGCTTGCCGACAGCACCGAGGACGCCGTCATTCGGAGGCGCCTGCTTGACGAGCGCGCCGATGGTACCGTCGATATTGAACAGCGCGGTTTCCTTGGTGCCTTTCACGGAATTCGTGTAGGCCCCGGCGATGATGTTAGGCTTTTCGCCCTTGTGCATGTCGGCATCGGCGTATTTGTGACTGCCATCCTTGGTCACCTTGCCGTCATCGACATTGGCGCGCAGATTTGTCCCGTCAGACCCCATGACGCGCAGACGATCCGCGGCCGGATTGAAATCAACCGTGACAGCCACGCCCTTCGCGACCATGGTTTCCAGCTTCGATTTCATCGTCGCCTTGCCGTCCTTGGCAATCGTAACGACCGTGCCGTCGTCAACGAGGCCATAAAGCATCCCGTCGGCGGGTCGGACGTCGATACCGACCAGTGCGCCGGAAATCCCGGTTACTTTCACGGAACCGGTGGCCTTCTTCTGTGCGGTATCAACCATTGCGATGGTGTCGTTGCCGACCAGCGCGGCAACTTGAGCCGCGTTTGCAGCTGCTGATGTCATCAAAAGTGCCGCAGATGCGGCGAAAATCGTGCTGAACTTCATGGCAGAACTCCCTGTATCTCGACGATCCCCTTCGGACCGATACAGGCGATACCGGCGACGACGCCGAACGGATGCAGCACCGACAAGATTATTTTTCCGGACGGTGCATCCAAATGCCGCACGGGATGAGTATAAAGGCCATGCAATCTCTAACAATGACCCAGGCCCCCGAGGTTCCCGTTTTGGACGTTCGAACAGACAAGCCCATGCTTGACCGGGAGCGCGAGGCGCAGCTCGCCGCCGCAGTGGCGAGATGTGCCGTGGGCGACCGCCGGGCGCTTCAGATGATCTATGACAGCGAAGCCGCGCGGATGGTCGGCGTGGCGCGCCGTATACTTGTTCGTCAAGATCTCGCAGAGGAAGCTGTCCACGATGCCTTCGTGCGGATCTGGAATGGCGCCCGCGGCTTCGACCCGCAGCGCGGCAGCGCCATCGGCTGGCTTTATGCCATCGTCAGAAACCGCGCGCTCACCATCTATCGCGGAGAGCATCGCTACGATCACGACGATCCCAACGACATTGAGGATATGACTCCAGATGACTCGGTCGCGCGCCTCCCGGAAACCAGCGCGCTGCGCCGCTGCCTTGAAAGCATCGAACGGCCGCGACGCGACGTGGTGGTGCTCGCCTATGTTCACGGCATGAGTCATGGCGAAATGGCTGGACGGCTGAAGGTGCCGCTGGGCACCGTCAAAAGCTGGGTGCGCCGTGGGTTAATGTCGTTGCAGGAGTGCATGGGATGAGCATGCAGGACGAGCGCGATACCACAGCGGCGGACTACGTGATGGGCCTGCTCGACTCAGCGGACAGCGCCGCTGCGGAAAAACGGCTGGAGAGCGATTCTGCATTCGCGGCAGCGGTAAACGCGTGGCGCGAACGGCTTTCCGATTTCGATACGTCCGCCGAGCCCGTTACACCCAGCTCTGACCTCTGGAGCCGCATCGCCGAGACAACGAAAAGGGAAACCATTGCTGTGCTGCCCGGCACACGCAATGCCCTGCTTGGCGCAACGGTCTGGGACAACATCCGCTTCTGGCGCGTAACCGGTCTGGCCGCCAGCTTCACCGCATTGCTGTTTGCAGTCATCGCACTCGGCGCCCTGACAACATCGAAGGAGCTGCGACGCGATCTGGTTGCATTGGCGCAAAGAAAGCCGGTTTACGTTGCAATTCTGGTCAACGACTCCACTAGGGAAGCCGGCGCGGTGGTCAATGCTTTCGCTAACGGCCGCGTCGAACTGATCCCGCTCAAGGCCATCGACGTGCCTCCAGGACGCACGTTGCAGGTATGGACATTGTGGGATCGCGCAGTCGGCCCGAAATCGATCGGGATCACCGGCCAGTCGCGCACGATTCAACTCAATCTCGAGTCCCTGCCCGAAACCGTCGCGGATCAGCTGTTCGAGATCACGCTTGAACCGGAAGGCGGATCGCCCATCGGGCGACCCACCGGTCCGATCCTGTTCAAGGGCAACGCCGCAAGAACGCTGTAGCCGTTTTCAGGCTGAGGTGACCGAAGCTCAAACCTCGATCACACGCTCCGTGAGAACCCGGCGGCAATCCATTTCATACTCAAGATCCTGCACCGGCGGCCGGTTCAGGTGCCAGGTCAGGCCTTGCCGGAAGATGCCGCGCTTGCCGAGCTCGCTTTCGATAAACGGGAAGATGTCGTGAACGGTGTAGAGCTGCGTTGCCGTGAGCTGGCTCCAGTCACCGCCGAACGCTCCCATGCGCCGCTCCATCTCGCCCAGAACCCATTTCGCCTTTTCGAGCATCGCTTCTGGCGAGATATCCCCGAGCCGCACGGCGTGATCGCGATAGTTGCCCTTGCCTTCAGGCGCTTCTCCGCTTCCTGCGACGACAAATGATGCCGGTGCATCGGCCGCGACGACGGTATAGGTGAAGGCATAAAAACTGGGTGTCGATGGCGGATCGATTTTCGGACAGACGTTGCTGCGCGCCACCGGATTGGCGGCGCCATCCCTCATCACGCCCCACTCCTTCAGAAAGCCGGTGTATTCTGCGTTGAAGCTCACGAACCCGCTTTCAGTAAACGGCGCGGGCGAACGCAACTCGCAAGCTGCGAACGCCGTCAACGGGCGGCCCGCCGCCTTCAAAACCTGTGCGATCTTCTCGAATCCCTGACGCAACGGTACCGGATTTGCGAACCGCACCCGCTCAAGCGCGAATCCCGGAAGCGCTCCAACGCCCGCCGAATACTGACTGACACCCGGTATAAAACGATAGCCACTGTCGGGCGCTTCAACGGTCTTCATCATGATACCTCTTGTTGGTGCTGAGAGTTGAATTGTGATTTTGGCGGGGGATTATTCTTCCAGAACGCCGAGATAAGCGTCGCGAATGATCGGGTCGGCGAGAAGCTCGGCACCGGACCCCGATCTGACGATCCGGCCCATGTCCATCACGAATGCGGCGTGGCACAAATCCAGCGCCGTCGTGACATCCTGCTCGACCAGCAGGATCGACATGCCCTCGGCATTGAGCGTACGCAGCGCGGCGACAAGTTGCTCCACCAGCAGGGGCGAGAGACCGAGCGAAAGTTCGTCAATCATCAACAGCTTCGGCGCACTCATCAGGCCGCGTCCGATAGCGCACATCTGCTGCTCTCCGCCGGAGAGCGTCGCAGCGGCCTGATTGCGCCGTTCAGACAGCTTCGGGAACGTCGTGTAGACCCTGTCCATATCGCGGCTGATCTCGGCGCGCGATGCGGTGCGCGAATAAGCCCCCATCAGAAGATTGTCTTCGATGCTCATTGCGCCGAACAGGCGCCGGCCTTCAGGCACGTGAACGATGCCGCGAGAAAGAATCCGAGACGCCGTCGCGCCTGCGAGGTCTTCGCCATCCGATCGATAGGAGCCGGACTGAACCGGAATCAGACCCGACAGCGCACGCATCAGCGTGGTCTTACCCGCCCCGTTGGAGCCGATCAGCGCCGTAATTTCACCCCTGCGCACCGCGAGATCGATGCCCCAGAGCACCTGCACCTCGCCATAACCGGCGCGCAGACCCTGCAATTCGAGAATAGGAGAAGCATCAACCATGGGCGGCGGCCCTCTGGGCATATTGCTGACCGAGATAGGCTTCCACGACGGCGGGATTCTTGATCACGTCGCGCGGCATGCCGTCTGCGATCAGCCGTCCGTTGTGCAACACGACAATGCGCGTGCAAACGTTGAGAACAACCTTCATGAGATGCTCGATCATCACAATCGTAATGCCGCTGGCGGCAAGTTCGTGAATGAGCCGGGTCGCACGCTCTACTTCAGCGCTGTTCAAACCCGCATTGACTTCGTCGAGAAACAACAGTTTCGGCTTCATCGCCAGCGCCTTCGCAAGTTCAAGCCGCTTGCGCATCGCCAGCGTCAGCGTCGCTGCCGGCTGATCCGACTGTGCTTCGAGGCCGACGAAAGCCAGACGTTCACGAGCCGCCTCACGCGCCGACTTCAGACTTTCATTCGGCTGTGAAAACAGTGCGGCGGCAGCCACGTTGTCGAGAGCGGAAAGTTCAGCAAAGGGCTGCACGATCTGGAAGGTGCGGGACAGGCCGAGGCGCGCGGACTGGTAAGTCTTCACCCGCGTGATGTCCTGGCCCGCGAACGTCACCGTTCCCGAACTTGCCGGGGTCACGCCGGTCACGACATTGACGAGCGTGGTCTTGCCGGCGCCGTTCGGACCGATCAGGCCAAGAACTTCGCCCTTGTTGATCCCGAGCGACACATCGCTAAGCGCCTTGAGGCCGCTGAAATGGCGCGAGACTGATTCAAGCCGGAGAATCTCAGACACGCTTCGGCCTCCATGAAAGAAGTCGATCGCGCAGTGACATCAACCCGTGCGGGAGGAACAGCAGCAACGCGACGATAAGTACACCCAGGACGCCGCTGTGGATCTGGATGTAGTTACGCCAGACCACCTCCTCCAAACCGAGATAGACGAGCGCACCGATAACCACACCGAGCGGTGATCCGAGCCCACCGATCAACGCCATCACAATCGGCTTGACCGAATAGAGAATGTCGAACACGTCCGACGGATCGATGTAATGGACCCACGCGGCATAGATGCCACCCGCCGCGCCGACGAAGCATGCGGACAGGCCAAACGCGACGCTCTTGTAGAGTGTGGCATTGAGACCGATCATGTTGGCGGCCGTCTCATTTTGCCGAATGCAGGCGAGTCCAAAGCCGAGCTTTGATCCTGCGACGACAAGCACCATCAGGGCGGTCGCGAGCAGCAATGCCCACATCGCGTAAAAGAAGAAGGTTGCGTCCGACAACACACCGGCGCCGGATGTCAGCGGGATGTTCAGGCCCATGCCGCCGCCGGTGAGATCGGTGGCATTGTTGACCAGTTCGCGAAACACCTCGATCAGCGAGAGGCTGGCAATCGCGAAGTAATGTCCGCGCAGACGCAGCAGCGCGGCGCCCAGAGCTGCGGCGATCACAAACGATCCCACCCAAGCGGCGGTTACCGCAACACCAACGGGCACTCCCCGCGACATCAAAACGCCGGTTGTGTACGCCCCCAGGCCAAAGAACGCCGCCGTGGCGAACGACGGATACCCGGCGAAACCGCCGACAATATTCCATGACAAGGCAAGGATCGCGTACATGCAGGCGATCGTGCCGAGTCTGAGTGCGTACGCACCGCCAAACATCGGCAACGCGGCAATACAGGCAACCAGCACAAGCAGGATCAGATTGGACCGGGTCATTCGAAGCCCTTCCGGCCAAGCAGGCCCTGGGGGCGGACAATCAGGAAGATGATCAGCAGGACAAATGACAATGTCGTCGCGTGCGCCGGACCGATCAGCGTCGAGCCGATGCCTTCGATCAGCGCCAGCAGAATTCCGCCGGCCAAAGCACCGGACACGCTGCCCAGACCACCGAGCACACAGACGACGAAGGCCTTTCCGAGATAAGCCGTCGAAGTCAGCGGCGAGATCGGGAAAATCAGCGCCATCAGCACACCAGCGCAGCCAGCCAGCGCCGCACCGAGACCGAAAGCAATTGCGTAGATCGAATTGACGTCGACCCCCATCAGCGTGGCGGCGTCACGATCGAGCCGGACCGCGACGATGGCTCGCCCGACACGCAACCGGCGCAGGATCAGATAGAGCACCCCGGTCAGCGCCAGCGCCGACGCGGTGGCAATCAGCCGATCGACGGGAACCACGACATCGAACAGCGAGATCGATCCCATCGGCGGCGTCAGCGTCAACTTCCGATAATCCGCCTTGAAATAGTAGATCATCGCGTTGTTGAGGATCAGATCGAGACCAAACGTCAGCGTCAGCGTCACCAGCACCGGCGCTGTGATCACGCGGTTAAGAATGATCCGCTGAATGAGGTAGCCGAACGCGAAGAACAACGGCGCCGCGACAAGGAGCGCATACCACGGCGAGAGGTGGAGCGACTGATAAAGTCCCCACGCCAGGTAAGCGCCGAGAACGATGAACGAGCCATGGATAAGGTTGATGACGTTCAGAACGCCCCAAACCAGTGAGAAGCCGATCGCAATACATGCGTAAAGGCAGCCCAGAACTAAAGCATTGATAAGAACCTGGGCCGCCAGCATGTGGTGTCCTCGCCTCTGCGCCGTGGATCAGTTCACGCCGAGCTTGAATTCGCCCTGCTTGATCAGCGCGGGCGAGAGCACGACGGGCTTGCCGCCCTGGAGCTGGAATACCGGCGGCTCCAGTGAATTGATCTGCCCCGTCGGTCCAAACTTTATTGGCCCGAAGAACGTCATCACATCCAGCTTCGCGAGTTCATCGCGGACCTTGTCCTTGTCGAGCGAGCCGGCTTTCTCGATCGCCATCTGGAACAATGCTCCGGCAACCGAGGCCGACGCCTGCGCATAGTCAGGTTCGGATTTGAATTTTTCCTTGAACAGCTTCACGTAGTTTGCCGTGGTGCCGAAAATGTCCTTGCCGGAATACTGCGCGGCAGGATGCCACCAGGCGGCGCTGGTGATGTTTTCTCCACCCGGACCGGCGGCATCGATGAACTCCTGATACGCCGGACCAGCGATCATCGAAACCACCGTGGCCTTGATCTGCTGGTCAGCCATCTGCTTTTTCACAAGCAGCAGGTCGTTGATGTAGCCGGTCACGAAGATCCACTGCGGAGCCAGCGACTTGATTTGCGACAGCGTGGCGGAGTGATCGAGCGTCCCGATTGCATACTTCTCGAAGTAAACGACTTCGAGACCATTGCCCTTCGCCGACTTGTCCATCTCCTGCGCGATGGCAAGAGGGAACAGATCGTTCCGCGCCAGAATCGCAACCTTCTTCACATCCGGCGCCTTCGCCTTGACCATCTGGGTGAGCGGCGTGGTCAGCGTGTCGTTCGGCGTGAAGGTCCCGAACAGGTATTTATATCCCTGGTCGTAGACCTGCGACGACGAAGCGGTCGCGGCGATGGTCGGTACCTTGTATTTCTCGGAGACGCTGCTGCCGGCCTTCGCGGCACCCGATCCGAACGGGCTGAACAGGAAATTGACGTTGTTCTGCGTAATCATCTGCTCGGTGGTCTGCACCGCGCGAGGCGTGTTCGACTGGTAGTCGGTGTAGACGATCTCGACCTTGTACTTCTTGCCGCCAACCGAGATGCCGCCGGCCTTGTTGGCCTGCTCGGCCCACAAATCATATCCCTGCTGCTGCTTGATGGCCTCGGGCGCGAGCGGCCCGGTAAGCGGAAGCGGCGCACCAAACTTGATGACATCCTGCGCCTGCGCCGCCGGGGCGAACAATCCAAAACATGCAGCAACAAGAAGCGAATTCAAACCACGTGAGACGAGCCGGGAATGAGCCATCCAGATTCTCCATCAAGGACCAAGGGTGCGACCTGATTGAAATCTTGGCAAAATAGGGGATCGAATAAAAGCATTGAATTTCGACGCGAACGGTCTGAAAATTAGATTGCTATGCACGACCTGCTTGATTTCAAAGCATCCCCTTATCCGGACGAACACATGATTGAATCAACGGCTATTCGGTACTTTCGCGAGGTTACGGCACGGGGATCGATCAAGCGGGCCGCAGAATCCCTCCGAATCGCTCCCAGCGCCATCAGCCGACAGGTGCAGGGGCTCGAAGACGAGCTTTCGGTCAAACTCTTCGAGCGCGGCGCGCGAGGAATGAACCTGACAAACGCCGGCCACCTGCTCTATCGCTATGCACAAGAAAGCCAGGTCAAGCTCGACCGGGTCCGCGCGCAGGTCGAGGAGTTTGATTCGCTGCAGCGCGGTCACGTCAAGCTCGCGACCGTTGAAGGCCTGCTGGCGAGCTTCGTGTCGGACTTTGTGGTCGATCTTTCCCGAGACTATCCCGGCATTTCGATCGCAGTGACCACCGTAGGATCGCGCGGCGTTGCCGAAATGGTGGGACGGCATGAGGTCGATCTTGGGCTTGTCTTCGGCCGCGCGCCTCGCCGCGACCTGATCGAACTGGCCCGCATGCGGCAATCGCTATGCCTGATGGTCGCGCCGCAACATTCCATGGCCGGCAAAAATTATTGCACAATTAAGGATCTGGCGGGATTACGCGTGATCTTGCCGGATCCCTCCTTCGGCATTCGCCAGGAAATCGATCGCGCCTGCGCCAACGCCAACATCGAACTCGATATCTACGGCGAGACCAACTCCATCGCCTTCTTGCGAACGATAGCCGCCAAAACTGGCCTCGGCACCTTCCTGCCACGGAATGCGGCGATGCCTGAACTGGTCGCGGGTACGCTGGTCGCAATTCCTCTGCGCGACAAACGGCTGGAGGCAACGCAGGTTACCCTGGTTCAACTCGCTGCCCGCAACACCACGCCGTCCAGTCTCCGCGTCGCGGAGTTGCTTGTCGACAGAATGAAGGCGCAGACGGACTAGCCGGGGACGCTGTCGGTGGTCTTCGGCTCCATTTGAACACTGCCAGGAAACAGCCTGCGCACCAGAATGTAGAAGATCGGTGTGAAAATCAGGCCGAACAGCGTCACGCCAAGCATCCCGAAAAATACGGCGACGCCGACGGCCTGACGCATTTCCGATCCGGACCCCGATGAAATTACCAGCGGAAGCACGCCGAGAATGAACGCGAACGAGGTCATCAGGATCGGCCGCAATCGCAACCGGCACGCCTCGATAACGGACTCCAGCTGATCGCGCCCCTCCCGTTCAATATCGCGGGCGAACTCGACGATCAGGATGGCGTTCTTGGCGGCCAGCCCCACCAGCACGACGAAACCGATCTGGGTCAGAATGTTGATATCCTGCCCCATGATGCGCACGCCGATTGTCGCGGCGAGCAGGCACATCGGCACAATCAGGATCACGGCGAATGGGAGGGTCCAGCTGCCGTATTGCGCGGCAAGCACGAGATACACGAACAGCACGCAGATCGGGAAAACATAAAGCCCGGTGTTGCCTCCCGTCACCTGCTGATACGACAGATCGGTCCACTCGAATCCGAACCCGCTGGGCAAGGTCTGGGCCGCCAACGTACGCATCGTATCGATTGCGGTTGCGGAACTTGTTCCCGGAAGGGTGTCGCCCTGCAACTCGGCCGACGGATAAAGATTATAGCGCGCGACCCTATCCGGTCCCGAGGTATCGCGGAAATCGACGACGCTTCCGAGCAGCACCATGTCGCCCGCTGTATTGCGGGTTCGCAACCTGGCAAGATCCTTGGTCTCCCGGCGGAACGGCAAATCCGCCTGGGCAACGACGCGATAGGAACGCCCGAGAATGTTAAAATCGTTGATGTAGGTCGAGCCAAAGTAGGTCTCGATCGCCTCGGTCACGCTCTGGACCGGCACATTAAGCATCTGTGCCTTCTGGCGATCGATCTCGACGAACACCTGAGGCGTGTTGGCGCTGAACGGTGAAAATACCGCTGTCAGTCCATGGGCTTTCCGGGCCTCATTTACCAGTTCGTCAGTGACTGCCGCGAGCAATTCGGCACCGCGCCCCTGCCGGTCTTGCACGCTCATGGTGAACCCGCCGCCGGTGCCGATGCCCGGCACCGCAGGCGGCGGCACCACGATCACAAAGGCCCCTTCAATGCTCGCCAGCCGCTTGCGCAACTCCGCGGTAATTACATTGGCAGTCAGTCCTTCCTTCAGCCGGATCTTCGGATCCTCGAATACCGGAAACAGCGCCGCTGCGTTGCTGGCTTGCGTTCGTGTCGCACCGGACAGGCCAGCAAAGGAAGGCACGCGAACGACGCCCGGCGTTCCGAGCGCGATCTTCTCGATCTCACGCACGACCTCCGTCGTGCGAGAAAGCGATGCGGCGCCCGGCAATTGCACAGCGACGATGACGTAACCGCGATCCTGCGCCGGAATGAAGCCTTGCGGCGTCACGACGACCAGCCAGACGGCTGAAGCAATCAAGACCACGTAAGCCAGCAGCATCACAACCGAATGCCGGATAACGAAGGCGGCTGCGGATCCATAGCTGTGTGAAAGGCGGTCGAATAAGCGGTTGAAGGCTCCGGTAAATTTGTCCCATCCGCGCGCGATCACATTCCAGCCGACCGGCGGCCGCTTCTCTTGATGCGGGCGCAGGATCATCGACGCAAGCGCCGGCGAAAGGGTCAGCGAACAGAAACAGGATATCGCTGTGGCGACGGCGATGGTCACGGCGAACTGCTGGAAGAACTGGCCGGAGATTCCGCCCAGAAATGCGGTGGGCACGAACACCGCACACAGCACGAGCGCGATCGAAACCAGCGCGCCTCCTACCTCCTGCATGGTGAGCAGCGCGGCTTCGCGCCTGCTCAGGCCCGCAGCCAGATGCCGCTCGACATTCTCAACAACGACGATCGCATCGTCCACCACGATGCCGACGGCGAGCACGAGCCCGAACAGCGTGAGATTGTTGATCGAAAATCCCAGCGCCGCCATAACGGCGAAGGTGCCGATCAGCGAGACGGGAATCGCGAGGATCGGAATAATCGCCGGCCGCCAGCCTTGCAGAAACACAAGAACGACGATCACGACCAGAATCATCGCTTCATAGATTGTCTTGATCAGTTCGTTGACTGACTCGGCGATGAACTCGGTGGGGTTGTAGCCAATATTGTATTCGAGGCCTGGCGGGAAATCCGCCTTGAGCCTCTTCATGGCGTCCGAAATGCCTTTGGCAGTAGCCAGTGCGTTCGAGCCAGGCCGCTGCGACACCAGCATCGCGACCGCGGATTTCTTCAACAGAAAGCTGTTGGTCGTGTAGGCCAGCGCGCCAAGCTCAATGCGCGCCACGTCACGCAGACGCACGATACGGCCATCCTGCCCGGCCTTGATGATGATGTTCTCGAACTGATGCGGATCTTTCAACCGCCCCGTGAACGTGAGATTGGGCTGAAACGCGCGGTCGGATATGGGCGGCTCGGCGATCTGGCCGCCCGCTATCTGCAGATTCTGAGCGCGGATCGCAGCGACGACGTCACCGGAGGTCATTCCAAGTGTGGAAATTTTCTCGGGATCGAGCCACAGGCGCATCGAATAATCCCGCGCCCCGAAAATCTGGATATCGCCGATGCCGTCCAGCCGAAGCAACTGATCGCGGACCTGCCGGAGCGCGTAGTTGCTGATGTAGAGTTGGTCGTAGGTGTCGTCAGGCGACAGCATGAACACGACCATCAGCAGGTCCGGACTGTCCTTGCGCGTCACGACACCATTACGTTGCACTTCCGTCGGCAAACGGGGCAACGCAATTGCCACCCGGTTCTGAACCAGCACCTGCGCCTTGTCGAGATCGGTGCCCAGTTTGAACTCGACGGTGATCGTCAGCTGGCCGTTCGAGGTCGCCTGACTGTAAATCGACACCATGTCCTCGACGCCATTGATCTCCTGTTCGATCGGCGTGGCGACGGTATCCGACACGGTTTGCGCGGATGCGCCCGGATATTGCGTGGCAACGATTACGGTCGGCGATGCCACGGGCGGATATTCCGCGACGGGCAATGTGGTGTAGGCGATCGCGCCGACAATCATCAGCACGATAGACAGCACCATCGCGAGAATGGGCTGGTTGATCGACAGACGACCCAGGTTCATGACTTGCCCCCGCCGGCCGGCTTCGGCGCATGCGGCGCGACCTTCGCTCCGATCCTCGCGCGCTGAAGTCCTTCGACGATGACACGGTCATCCGGCGCAAGTCCTTCGCGGATAACCCGCAAACCATCGTCGATGGGTCCAAGGGTGACCGGCTTTGCCTCGACCGTATCGTCACTCTTCACGACAAAGACGATCTTGCGGGATTGATCGGATGCAATCGCAGCGTCCGGCAACAGCAGTGCTTCGTAGGGAGCGCTGCCGATCACCCGCACGCGGGCGAACTGCCCGGGCAGGATCGACAAATCCTGATTTGGGACCAGCGCGCGGCCGCGCAGGGTTCCGGTGCCGACGTCAAGCCGGTTATCAAGGAAGTCCATCTTGCCCTCGCGCGACGGCTTGGTTTCGCCGGACAGGATGATCTGCACGGGGTTTGGCGTATCGCGCGAACTCGGCCGCTTGCCTTCGAACCACAACTGGTTGTTTTTGAGATAAATCGATTCATCCATATCAAAATAGACATGGATCGGATCGAGCGAGACGATCGAGGTCAGCAGCGTGGCCCCGCTCTCGCTCCCCTGCACGAGGTTACCGACCGTCACCAGATGACGGCTGACACGCCCATCGATCGGCGACTTGATTTTCGTGAACTCGACGTCCAGCTCGGCCCGGCGCAGCGCGCCCTCGGCCTGCAATACAGCCGCTTGAGCGGATTCAAGCTGCTGACGCCGTTGATCGACAATGCTTTCGGCTACGGCTTGTGTCTTGATCAGTTGTTCGGCGCGCGCCAGTTCGCGTTCTGCCAATTCGATTTTCGCCTTGGCATCGGCAAGTTGTCCCCGCGCCTGCTCCGCAGTGGCCTCGTACTGACGCGGATCGATCACATAAAGCAGATCGCCGGTCTTGACGAACGCGCCGTCCTTGAATTCGACCCCCGTCACGAAGCCGGTCACGCGAGCCCGGATCTGAACCTGCTGGACGGCTTCGAACCGGCCGGTGAATTCATCCCAGTCTGTTACCGTGCGTTTGGTTGGTTGAGCGACCGTGACAGGCGGTGGCGCACTGGCTGCGGGTTGTTGCGCCGGCTTGTCACAGCCGGTCAAACTCGATCCGACGGCAAATGCGAAAAACACCAGGAGTGACTTGTTTCGTCCGTAGCGCCAGAAACCATCAGGGATCAATTGTGATCTCATTGCAGAGCTCCACATCGCCATCCCAACAATTCGAACAGTTTTCGTCCTGTCGAGCGGGTACGTTATCGTGCATTCTTGAAGACCGCCAGTATCCTAAATCCTCCGGCGACTCAGCCGCAGCTGCGCATTTTCTGATCAGAGCCAATCGTGCTATCGCGCCTCCTTCCCTGACACGGGTTCTTGTTATTGATATACTACGAATATATGCTTGGGATGACCGAACGAATTTTGCCGCATGGTGATGGATTGAAATCCAAAAAGACTTCAAAGCGTGCAACCCCCAATCCAGAGATCGACGACGGGACGCTGACCGACCGCGCCTATCGAGAACTCGAAGAGATGATCGTCACCTTGCAGTTGCCGCCAGCCACCGTGCTGTCGGAGCACACGCTTGCAACGAAGCTGAAGATCGGACGCACCCCCATTCGGGAAGCGCTCCAGCGTCTCGCAAGGGACGGTCTCGTGGTCATCATGCCGCGACGGGGCATCATGGTCTCGGAAATCAATCTTCGGCTGCAACTGCGACTGCTTGAAGTCCGCCGTGAATTGGAGCGGCTGATGGCGAGGCTGGCAGCCGAGCGCGCGACTCCGGAAGAACGTCAGGAATTTGCGGAAATCGCAAAGGGAATGCTCGCGGCGGCGGCTCAGGCGGACGACATCGAGTTCATGCGCCTTGACCAGCGATTCAATCTGCTGATCGCAACAACAGCCCGCAACGAGTTTGCCCGGCGCTCAATGGGGCTGATGAACGCCCTCTCCCGCCGCTTCTGGTATCAGCACTATCAGGAGGTTGCGGATTTGCCCCTGGCAGCCAAGCTGCATGCCGCCGTCGCCGAGGCCGTCGCGGGCAAAAAGCCGAAGATGGCCGCCTCCGCCTCGGACAAGCTGATCGACTATATCGAGGATTTCGCGCGCAAGACGCTCGATACCTGAAGGGCGATCTGTCGGTTACGGCGAAGCTCCGGCCCGAGCTTGCCGCAGGTCAATTCGTCGCCGCTTCAGTCAAACATCACAACACTGCGGATGGTTTCGCCGCGCGACACCCCCGCCTGCCCTGCCATCAGGGGAAAAGTCCGCGTGTCGCTTTTCCGGCGCGCACGCGTTCGACACCGATCGCCATCGCCGCCGTTCGATTGAAAACCTTGTCACGCTTCACTCGCGCGGCCATTTGATCGAACGCACGGTTGAGGATTTGATACTCGCGCCGCGTGACCTCTTCCTCTTCCCAGAACAGTTGTTGCAGATCCTGCACCCATTCGAAGTAACTGACCACCACGCCACCGGCGTTGCATAGAATGTCAGGAATCAGGAATATCTCGTCCTGACGTTTCTCCAACACGAGGTCTGCATCCGGCGTTGTCGGACCATTCGCCCCCTCGGCGAGGATTTTGCACTGCAATTTTCCAGCGATGTTCGCATCGATAACGCGTTCGGTGGCCGCCGGCACCAGAACGTCGCACGGCAGCGTCAGCATACCGACAGGATCGCACTTCAGTTCGTCCGAATAGCCAAGAAGACTGCCGTGCTTTGCCACGTGTCTCATCAGGTCGGCGACATCCAGGCCCGCCGGGCGATACAGCGCACAGGTGTGATCGCTGACTGCAACAATCGTCACGCCCATCGCCTGCAGTTCCGCCGCAGCGATCGACCCGACGTTTCCGAATCCCTGAATCACAGCCGTCGCGTTGTTGAGCCCGATCGAACGCTCGGTCATCACGCGCTTGGCGAGGTGAGCGACGCCGCGCCCCGTCGCCTCCCGCCGCCCCAGCGTTCCGCCTGCGCTGACCGGCTTTCCCGTCACAATTTCCGTGACGGTACGGCCCTGATACATCGAATACGTATCCATGAACCACGCCATCACCTGCTCATTGGTCCCCATGTCCGGCGCCATCACATCGATATGCGGACCGACAAATGGAATCATTTCCTGCATGTAGCGGCGCGACAGCGATTCCAGTTCGTGTGCGGACAGGCTTGAGGGATCGACGCCAATGCCGCCCTTGGCGCCGCCGTATGGCAGCCCCACAAGCGCACACTTCCAGCTCATCCAGATCGCAAGGGCCGCGACTTCACCGAGATCGACGCTTGCGGCGAAGCGCGTCCCTCCCTTGGTGGGGCCGAGAGTCAGATGATGCTGAACACGGTAGCCTTCGAAGACCGCCGTCGATCCATCGTCGCGATGAATGGGGCAGGAAACGACCACCGCGCGCTTCGGCAACAGCAGCCTGTCGCGCTCATCGGCAGGAATCGCGAGATAATCCGCAATGACGCCGAACTGGTTCGCCGCCATCTCGAAAACCGGACCGCTGTAAACTGTCATTGACTTCTCATCGGCTTGGTCACTGCGGAGGACATCGCTGCAGCGATGAATCTGCTGATGTGGTCGGCAGAACAAGAATCAACGTATCGACAGAGCTTATTGCACAAAAAGAATCCCGGCGATCCTCCTTGCAAAGCTCCGACTCGCTCAAACTTCATCTGCAAAGGTATTCGGCGATCCGCTCTCGCATGGATGCCGGCGCAAGAGCCGCTGAATGCGCGCGCGAATACGGGCAGCGAACCACACGGCATTCCGCTCAGGAAACGCTGTCGGCGCGTTCAGCTACTTGAGCACGAAGACTTTTGTCGCAGCTACAACTACCCGCAACGGCGGACTCGGACGCCATTCACCCAGACCGTACGGCAAACAACCGCCGGCCGAACAACCACCGGGCGAACCACTGCCGGGCGGCCAACGACGACCGCTCCTCCTGCTCCGGCACAGCCTGCGCGATAGACTCCACGGGCACAGACGACCGCATTGGCGTCAGTGGTCACCACAGTCATCGTTCCGCCAAAAGCCAGCACAGCGGCCGTTATAAGCAGCACCATTCGCATGATATCCTCCCACATTCCTGGTTGATCTTAACGCGATGCTCCCCAACACATCCGACGCACCCCGACTACTTCTTCTCCGCGGCGGTCAATACCTTCTTGCAATCCGGCGCAAGCTTGTCGCTCGACTTGGACAGACAGGCGATGATCCGCCCTCCTCCAGGCGCAACGCCTTTGCAGAACTTCTCGTAATCACCCATGCAGGCGCTGCGCTGTTCAGCCGTGAGATCCTGCGCATACGTAGCACCTGACAATCCAAGAAAGGCAGCAATCAAGATCGTTCGCGTCATGTGTGCATCCTTTTCGGTTGTTGGCGGATCAAGTCAGATCAGTGAGGTTCTTGCTTCTTTGCTGCCCAGCCGTTGTACTCAAGCTCCGTAAAGTCCCAAGCAGCACACTCAAACCGAATTCATCCGGCCTTTGCCGTGGGGAAAGACCATGCAGGATATCCGAAGCAAGTGGCTCACATTCTATGCCGAGCATGTCGAACAAATCTCCAAGGAGTTGTTTGGTCACGTCGAGAAAATGATTATTGCGACATTGATCATATCAGCAGGCGCACATGTCTCCAGCACCGATCCGGCCATACTCCTGTTCGGCTATTTACGTCACAGCCTGGTGGGGCGCGGCGTGGAGTTGTTTGGCATTATCCTTCTTTTTCTTAATTTCCTCGACGGCTTCTACAAACTCACGAAACTGAGTTGGCACGTCGCTTATCAGATTGTTATGTCCGCCTGTTACTTTGCCTTGAGCGTTCGACTGGTCCAGTTGATCCTGGCTTTTCGCGGTGAATAGCGGACCGCGCATCAGGCCTTCATATCTACTCGCGGCCTATCGCGCGGAGAACTGAGCGAGAACGTCCCTGCACGCCGGTGAAAGATCAGCCGCCCGCGCGACCAGACACTGCACGATGCGGCCGCCGCCGGGTGCAACGCCTCCGCAAAGCGTGCGGACATCGCCGCTGCATGCGGATCTGAGGACAAACAATTCCTCGCGCGGCCGCATGGGCCGCAGCACCAGGGCGGGCGCCGAAACTGCCGCCGCTCCCGCAGGCGCCGCTGCGGCGGGAGTGCCGCCCGCAGATGGCGCTGCTCCACCGCCCACCGCACTCACCGCTTTCTGGCAAGTCGGCGAGAGTTTAGACATGCTCTTTTGCAGGCACTGCAATGAGGCCGCGCCGCCCGGCGGCACACTCGCGCAATTCTTCTGATAATCGGAACGGCACGCGCTGCGTATGGCGGCAGTTTGTGCATCGGTCGGCTTTTGTGCTGGTGCGCTGGCAGCGGCCTTCGGAGCCGCGGCCGGTGCCGCAGCTTTCGCTGGCGCCGGAGCAGCAGGCGCGGGCGCCGACTCCGCCTTGGGGGCGGCAGCAGCTGGTTCGATGGCATTCACGGCCTGTTTGCAGGACCCGGAAAGCTTCGACATGTTTTTCTGCAGGCACTGTAACGAGGCCGCGCCGCCCGGCGGCACACTCGCGCAATTCGCTTCATAGTCCGACCGGCATGCCGAGCGGATGGCGTTACGCTGTTCATCGGTGGGCTGCTGGGAGGCGGCCGGCATTGCAATCGTGAGAACGACCGCCGCTGCCAGTAGCAACAGCGCCGCAACACGCCTCAACGTGTTGACCATTTGAAAAATCCCTATGGTTGTTGCCGAATTAGCCGCGCCAACTAAAATAAAACCGTAAAAACTGACGGAAATAAATCTTCGCGACCGCATCATTTTCGCTTTTAAGTTCCACCGCAAGCAGATTGTTGCTATTCCTAGCCGGGCGGGCGCAATTTTGGTTTACTATGCCTCCGCTGAAACATATGAGACGGGGCATCTGAATGAAGCCTGCCTGTCCGACGTCGTGCATCACACTCTTCACCTTCATTAGGTGCAGAGCACACACACTGTCCCGTGTGCTTCCGGCCATGTTCGCGCTCGTCACCCTAACTGCCTGCGAACAAAATAGTTTTGTGGCTCCTCCACCGGCCAAGGTCGATGTCGGGCGGCCGGTGCAGCGAACGATCACGCGCTATCTGACAGCGACAGGCAATACCGCCCCGGTCAACACCGTCGATCTTGTGGCCCGCGTACAAGGTTTTCTTCAGGCGATCTCTTACCAGGACGGTGCGTTCGTCAAGCAAGGCACAACGCTGTTCACAATCGAGCCCGAGACCTACAAATTGAAACTCGAGCAAGCGCAGGCCGCCGAAGCCGGTGCGCAGGCCTCGTTGCGACAGGCCGAGGCAGACTTCAAGCGCCAGTCGGATCTGGTCACAAGGCAGGTCGTGTCGCAGGCCACTCTCGAACAGTCCACGTCCGCGCGGGATAATGCGCAAGCCAATCTCCAGCAGGCTCAGGTCAACACCAGGATCGCGGCGGTCAACTACAGCTACACCAATGTCACCGCGCCGTTCGACGGAATCGTCAGTGCGCGCCTCGTCTCAATCGGTGAACTCGTCGGCGCGTCCTCGCCGACCCAGCTTGCGACCATCGTCCAGCCCTATCCGATCTATGTAAACTTCAACGTCAATGAACAGGATGTTTTGCGAATACGCGCCGCGGCTGCCGAAAGAGGCCTCACGACGAAAGATCTCAAGGAAACTCCGATCGCAGTCGGGCTTCAGACCGAAAGCGGCTATCCACATCAGGGAAAACTCGACTACGCCGCACCGACGATCAATCAGTCCACCGGAACCCTTGCGGTGCGCGGGATTCTGGCAAATGCCGACCGTGTCCTGTTGCCCGGATACTTCGTGCGTGTTCGCGTCCCTCTCGATCAGCAGAAGGACGCTTTGCTTGTTCCGAATGTCGCATTGGGCAGCGACCAGTCTGGCCGATATGTCCTCGTTGTGAACAATGAGAATGTCGTCGAACAGCGCAAGGTGCAGACCGGCCCCCTCGAAGGCGAATTGCGCGTGATCGAGAGCGGCCTCAAGCCCGATGACCGCGTCGTGATCGCCGGCCTGCTGCGTGCGATCCCCGGCCAGAAAGTGGATCCGCAGTTGCAAAAAATCGAGCAACCTCGCGCATCCGCGAAATAGGACGGGGCCATGATCTCGAAATTCTTCATCGAGCGGCCGGTTCTTTCCAACGTCATCGCAATCCTGATGGTCCTGATCGGCGGGGTGGCGTTGCTTGGCCTTGCCGTCGCGCAGTACCCCGACGTGGTTCCCCCGACCGTACAGGTCACGACGCGCTACCCCGGCGCCAGTGCAAAAACCGTCATCGATACCGTCGCGCTGCCGATCGAGCAGCAGGTCAACGGTGTCGAGGGCATGCTCTATATGCAGTCCTACAGCGGAGCCGACGGCACCTACGCGCTTACGGTGACCTTCAAGATCGGGACCGATCTGAATTTCGCACAGGTGCTGGTCCAGAACAGAGTCTCCAGCGCCCTGTCGTCGCTGCCGCAGTCTGTCCAGACACAGGGCGTCACGGTCCAGAAACGGTCGACGGCGATTCTGCTGTTCGTGGCGCTGACCTCCCCGAATGCAACATACGACAGCCTCTACTTGAGCAACTACGCCACGATCAATATTCGGGATGAGTTGTCGCGCCTCCCGGGGGTCGGCAACGTCACGGTGTTCGGCGCCGGCCAGTATTCGATGCGGATCTGGCTTGATCCAAACAAGCTGCAGGCGCTCGCGCTAATGCCTCAGGATGTCATTCAGGCCATCCAGCAGCAGAGCCAACAAGTTACAGCAGGCCAGATCGGAATGCCGCCAACGCCCCCGGGGCAGGCATTCCAGTACACACTCAACATCAACGGACGTCTCGATGACGCCACCGAATTTGACAATGTGATCGTCAAAACCGGCAGCAACGGCGATGTCACGCGCGTTCGCGACGTCGGGCGCGTGGAACTCGGCGCCCAGACCTATAGCCAGATATTTTCGCTCGACAAGAAGCCCGCCATCGGCATCGGTGTGTTTCAGTCGCCCGGAGCGAATGCGCTGGAAGTCCAACAGGCCGTCAAGGCGAAGATGGACGCCTTGGCACGCGGTTTCCCGCAGGACATGAAGTTCAGTATTCCGTTCGACACCACCAAATTCGTGTCGGCCTCAATTCACGAAGTCTACAAGACGCTGATCGAGGCGGGATTGCTGGTCCTCATCGTGATTCTTGTATTCTTGCAGGACTGGCGCGCCATGCTGGTTCCCGCCACCACCGTCCCGGTCACCATTATTGGCGCCTTCGCCGCGATGGCTGCGCTCGGATTCACCATCAACCTGTCGACGCTGTTTGCAATCGTTCTCGCCATCGGAATCGTGGTCGATGACGCGATTGTCGTCGTGGAGGGCGCCGCTCATAACATCGAGCAAGGCATGTCCGGCCATGATGCGGCGATCAAAGCGATGGACCAGTTGTTCGCGCCGATCATCGGAATCACGCTGGTGCTCGTATCGGTGTTCCTGCCGGCCGCTTTTTTGCCGGGGCTGACAGGACGCATCTATGCGCAGTTCGCCCTCGTGATCGCCGCAACCGCACTGATCAGCGCGATCAACGCGGCAACCCTGAAGCCGACGCAATGCGCGTTGTGGCTGCGACGGCCGGTGCCGCCGGAGCAGCGCAACTGGTTCTACCGCGGCTTCAACGCGATCTACGACCGCGTCGAGAAGCGCTACGCCGCCCTGATCGGCCGCATGGTCGCGCATAGCAACCTGTCGGTTATATTTGCGCTTGTTCTGATTGGCATCGGAGGCTACGGCCTGTCCCGCGTGCCGACCGGGTTCATTCCGATCGAGGATCAGGGTTATTTGCTCGCGGCCGTCCAGTTGCCTGACGGGGCATCGCTGGATCGTACCCAGAGTGTTCTGGATCAGGTCACCGAAATTTCGAGTAAAACACCCGGCGTTGCACAGGTTATCAGCATCGCCGGCATATCGGCGCTGGATAACAGTTCAAGCCTCGCCAATGCAGGCGTCACCTATCTCATGTTAAAGGACTGGGATGAGCGAGGCGCTGGAGAAGATCTGCGCTCGCTCGTTTTCGGACTGAACAAGAAACTCGAAGCCATTCCGGAGGCGCGGATTTTTGTGCTTCCACCGCCGCCGATTCAGGGCATCGGCAATGCCGCCGGCTTTGCCATGCAGGTCGAACTGCGTGATGGAAACTCCGATTTCGGCAAGTTGCAGGCCGTCACTCAAGCCGTCGTCGCAAATGCCCAAACGCAAAGTGCCTTGCAACGGATCAACTCACCGTTCCGCTCCATGGTGCCGCAATTCGACGTTGAGGTGGACCGGATCAAGACCCAGACACTGCATGTCACCACAGATCAGGTATTCTCAACACTGTCGTCGTATCTTGGCGCGTCCTACGTCAACCAGTTCAACAAGTTTGGCCGCACGTTTCAGGTCTACGCCCAGGCGGATTCGCAGTTTCGCCTGACGACCAGGGATATCGAGAACCTCACGGTCCGTAACCAGCAAGGCGCCATGATCCCGCTCGGCACCATTGCGACCATTACGCCGACGGTCGGCCCTTCTCTCATCAGCCTGTACAATCTCTACCCATCCGCGACGGTGATCGGATTGCCGGCTCAGGGTTACAGTTCCGGCCAATCCATGGCGCTGATGGAAAAAATCGCCGAGAAAACCTTGCCGCCGGGCACCGGCTATGAATGGACGGCGATGTCGTATCAGGAGAAAGCTGTCGGCAGCCAGATCTACTACGTCTTCGGCCTCGCCCTGCTGCTGGTGTACCTGGTGCTGGCCGGGCAGTATGAAAGCTGGTACGCGCCGATCGCAGTCATCCTGGCGGTGCCGTTGTCGCTGCTGGGGCCAATGGCCGTCCTCACAGGACTAAGAATCGAGAACAATCTCTACACGCAGATCGGGTTGATCCTGCTGATCGCCCTGTCAGCCAAGAACGCCATTCTTATCGTTGAGGTCGCACTTGAGTTGCATGTCCGCGACCGGAAGCCGTTGCTGGAGTCCGCCGTGGAGGCTGCGCGGGCCCGGTTCCGGCCCATCCTGATGACGTCGTTCGCCTTCATTCTCGGCGTGGCACCGTTGGTGTTCGCCACCGGCGCCGGAGCAAGCGCGCGCAAGTCAATCGGCATTACCGTGTTCAGCGGCATGATCGCCTCCACCTGCCTTGCGGTGCTTTTCGTGCCGACGTTCTTCGTCATCGTGCAGCGGTTCGAGAACTGGCTCCGTGAGCGAAAGGAAAAGAAGGCAGGCTCGCAGGCGATGGCGCAATCTGAACCCTAACCTTCCGGGGTGAAGCTACATCTCCCTCACCCGGTATCCGATCCCCGGCTCCGTCAGCACAACGCGGGGATCGTCGGGCTTGTCCTCGATCTTCTGCCGGAGTTGGCCGATATAAACACGCAGATACTGCGTATCCTCGGTATGCGCAGGCCCCCAGACAGCGGCCAGGATTTGCCGGTGCGTGACGACGCGACCGGCATGCCGCGCCAGAAAGGACAGCAGATCGAATTCCTTCGGGGTCAATTTCAGTTCCGCGCCCCCGCGCGTGACACGATGACGAACGGAATCGACCTCCAGGTCACCGACGCGAAGTAAGGGCGTCTCAGCCTTGCGCTGCATGCGATGGCGGAGTGCCGCCCGCATCCGCGCCATCAGTTCACCGACATTGAACGGCTTGTTCACATAGTCGTCGGCGCCAAGGTCGAGAGAATCGATCTTTTCCGCTTCGCGCTCGCGCGCCGACAACACAATGATCGGCACGTCCGACCACTCCCGCACACGGCGAATGACATCCTTGCCGTCGCCGTCGGCGAGCCCAAGATCCAGCAGGACAATATCCGGGGTTTCGGCGGCAATGCGCTTGATCGCGTCGGCAACAGTGTCGGTGCTGCTCATCTCATAGCTGTTCGCTTCGAGTGCCGGCTTGAGGAAACGCAGGATCGCGGCTTCGTCGTCAACGACAAGCACACGGGTTCTGGCGTTCATGCCTTCGGCTCCTTTCGCGGAAATGTCAGAATGAAGCGGGCGCCGTGGCTCTCCGCAACAGGGCTTTCCGCCCGGATCGAACCTCCATGCGCCTCCACAATGCCTTTGGCAATGGCAAGCCCAAGCCCGGTTCCTTGTCCGCCGTCAGCGCTCGCATTCAGGCTGCCCCCCTTTACAAAGCGATCGAAGATACGCGGAAGATTGTCGGCAGCGATCCCAAGCCCGTCATCCGTCACGCGCAGGGAGATTTCGCTTTCCGCAGTCACTGCATCAATGACGATATGTGTTTTCTGCGCGGTATGCAGCACCGCATTGGCGACGATATTGCCGACGGCCTGTTCGATCAGAATCGCATCTGCCCGCATCAGCGGCAAATCGGTCGGCAGTTCGATCGCCAGTGATTGCCGAGCCCCACGCCGACGCGCGGCGCTGACAACCCGCGCGACGATGTCGCGCAGATCGATCCAGTCCTTTCGCAACTCAAGCGCGCCCGAGTCGATCCGCGTAATTGCCAGCAGGTTGCGCACCATTTCATCGAGACCCTCAGTCTCCTGCTTGATCTGCCCGAGCAGATCGCTCTTCGATGCGGCATCAAGTTTGTCGCCGTAATCGAGAAGGCTCGTTGCAGCGCCGAGTATTGATGACAGTGGTGTGCGGAAATCATGGGAAATCGAAGCCAGCAAGGTATTGCGCACCCGCTCGGCCTCGGCCGCGGTCTTGGCATCAACCATTTCGCCCGCCAACGATGCCCGCTCAAGCGCCGCGGCCGCCTGCTCGCACAAAGTATCCAGCAAGGCGCGCTCCTCCGAGTCGAGCGGCGGCGCATCTTTTTCCGTCGCAACGCCAATGGTTCCCAACACCTTGTCGCCGATCCTCAGCGGTGTGAAAAGCCATGGAATGATCGGGAGCGTACCCGTATTTGCGCCGGCGGCCTCGGCGTGATTATAGGCCCAGCGCGCGGCGGTCATCGCGGCGGCGTCGAGTTCATCCTCCGGTGGCCAGGCCGCCGTGAGCGTCACGTCGTCATCTTTTGCCAGAAGCACAACCACCGGCCGCCGTAAACTGGTGTGGATCTCGCTTGCTGCGCCCTCCGCCACGTCAGCGGAGCTGGCCAGTCCCGACAGCCGCCGCGTGAACTCGTATAACCGCCGTGTTGCCCGCATCCGATCCGCCGAAATGCGCGCTTGGTCGCGAACCCTGGCCGCCATCGCCGCGCTGGCGATCGCGACGACGAGAAAGATAACCAGTGCGAGCAGTTCATAAGGCTCGGCAACCGTCAGGGTGTGAAGCGGCGAAATGAAAAAGAAATTGTAGGCGAGGAACGACAGGACAGACGCATAGATTGCCGGCCAGATGCCGAAATTCATCGCACTGAACAGCACCGCCAGCAGAAACACGATAGACAGGTTCGGAATAGGCGTCAGCCTCGTGAGAATTTCGCCAGCCGCCACCGCTGCGCTGACAGCAGCCGTGGTGTAGAGAAAATGCTGCGCACTCAGCTTCTCCGAAAACCAGCGTCGCGGCGGCCGAAGCGGTGACGCCGCAACGTCAGACGCTCGCGTGACCAGATGAATGGCAATGTCCTGGGTCCTGCGCACCAGTTCATGCGGAAGCGACCGCCGCAGCAACTCGCTGATAAAGCCTCCACGCGCGCGGCCAACCACAATCTGGGTCACGTTCTCGAACTTCGCGAACCGCAAAAGTTCAGCGGGCATGTCGGTTCCGGTCAAGGTCTGGGTGTCAGCCCCGAGACTCTCGGCAAGCTTCATGATCTCGTCGAGCCGCTGACGCGCAGCGCTGTCGACATAGGCACCCGGCCGCTCGACCGTGACGGCGATCCACGGTGCATCCATCAGGTCGGCGAGGCGTTTGGCTGCGCGCACGACACTCGGCGAAATCTGGTCGGGTCCGACACAGGCCAGAATTCGTTCGCCTGCCGCCCACGGTCCTTCAATCGCCTGCGCCTGCATGCTTTCGATGAGCGCGGCATCGACACGCTCGGCTGCCCGTCGCAGTGCAAGTTCGCGCAATGCCGTGAGATTCTGCGGCTTGAAGAAGTTCTCGACAGCGCGAACCGCGGTGTCCTGAACGTAGATCTTGCCTTCAGCCAGTCGCTTCAACAATTCGTCCGGCGGAAAATCGACCAGCACAACCTCATCGGCCTTGTCGAAAACCTTGTCGGGCACGGTCTCGCGCACGCGCACCTTGCTGATTTTCTGAACAACGTCGTTGAGACTTTCCAGATGCTGGATATTCAGCGTGGTCCAGACATTGATCCCTGCCCGCAGCAGTTCATCGATATCCTGCCAGCGTTTGGGATGGCGGCTGCCGGGCACGTTGGTGTGCGCGTATTCATCCACCAGCAGCAGGTCCGGTCTGCGCGCGAGAGCGGCATCGAGATCAAACTCTCGCATCACCTGATTGCGGTAGACGATCGGCATTCGAGGCAAGACCTCGAAATCGTCCACGAGTAGCTCGGTTTCCCGCCGGCCATGGGTCTCGATCAATCCGGCGGCAATATCCTTGCCTCCGGATTTCTCGCTGCGCGCCGCCGTGAGCATCGCGTAGGTCTTGCCGACACCGGGAGCCGCACCGAGGAAAATCTTCAGTCGTCCCCGCCCTTCCTTGCCTGCGAGGGCGAGCAAAGCATCAGGTGAGGCTCTCTTCGTCTCCTCGCTGGACATTCAACTCCTCGGTCGTTGCTCTTACGAACCCATCTTATCCATCGCAAGGTTCAACCGCAGCACATTTACGCGAGGCTCGCCCAGAAACCCGAGACTGCGCGTCGCGACCATGCTCTCCACGAGCGTGCGAAGTCGCGCCTCCGGCAAGCCCCGCGCTTTCGCAACCCGAGGCACCTGAAACAGCGCCGCATCCGGGGAAATGTCCGGATCAAGCCCGCTTCCCGACGCGGTCGCAAGATCGACCGGGATGGCCGCTGAAGGATTGTCCGTCTTCAGAGCTTTAACATCGGTCGCGAGTCGCGCAGCAAGCACCTTGCTGGTCGGGCCGAGATTCGAACCCATGGAGTTCGATGCATTGTACGGCGCCGCGATGGTCCTGGAGGGCTCCTGCGGGTCAGGCCCGGTCGTTGCCGAAGGCCGGCCATGGAAATACCTGGCTTCCGTGAACTGCTGCCCGATCAGCGCAGAACCGATCACCTTGCCGTCCCGTTCGATCAGGCTGCCCTGCGCCTGATACGGAAACAGCACCTGCGCCGCGCCCGTCATCGCCAGCGGGTAGATCAACCCGGTAATGGCCACCAGACCGATAAGAAACACAAGCGCGGGGCGAATTTCTCTCAACATGACTGTAACCTCTCAAGCCAGTTTCAGGGCTGTGACCACAAGGTCGATCGCCTTGATGCCGATGAACGGCAAGATCACGCCGCCCAGCGCGTAGATCAGCAAATTTCGCCGCAGCAACGCGGCTGCGCCGACGGGACGATACTTGACGCCTTTCAGCGCCAGCGGAATCAGGCCGATAATAATGAGTGCGTTGAAAATGATGGCCGACAGAATCGCGCTTTGCGGCGTCGACAGTTGCATCACATTCAACACGCCAAGCTGCGGATAGAACGCCACAAAAATCGCAGGAATGATCGCGAAGTACTTCGCCACGTCGTTGGCGATGGAGAATGTCGTCAGCGCGCCGCGCGTCATCAGCAACTGCTTTCCGATCTCCACGACTTCGATCAGTTTCGTGGGATCGGAATCGAGATCGACCATGTTACCGGCTTCGCGCGCCGCCTGGGTGCCGCTTTGCATCGCCACGCCAACATCCGCCTGCGCCAATGCCGGAGCATCGTTAGTGCCATCACCGCACATCGCGATCAGGCGTCCATTGGCCTGTTCGCTACGAATGTAGCGCAGCTTGTCTTCCGGTGTCGCTTCGGCGATGAAATCGTCGACGCCGGCTTCAGAAGCGATGGAGGCCGCTGTCACCGGATTGTCGCCGGTGATCATCACCGTTTTGATCCCCATGCGGCGCAGGGCCGCAAACCGGTCTTTCACGTCGGGCTTTACTACGTCCTTGAGGTGGATCACGCCGAGGATGCGCCCGCCGTCGGCCAATCCCAGCGGCGTGCCTCCCGAGCGCGCGATCCGGTCGACTGCCGCACGGAATGCAGGCGGTTCGGCGATTTCCCCGCCCGCCTCGTCGCGGGTGAATTTCAGAACCGAGTCAACCGCGCCCTTGCGCAGCTTGCGCCTGCCAATATCGACCCCGGACAGGCGCGTCACGGCCGAGAAAGGAATGAACGCCGAGCCCATAGGCGTCTCTACGCGTTGAACGCCATACTTCTCCGCCGCCATCGTTATGATCGAACGGCCTTCCGCCGTCTCGTCCGCGTCGCTCGCGAGCACCGCAGCTTCGGCAGCCTCGTGCTCCGTGACGCCAGGCATGACGACAATCTCGGTCGCGAAGCGGTTGCCGAAGGTGATCGTGCCGGTCTTGTCCAGCAGCAACGTATCGACGTCACCGGCGGCCTCCACTGCGCGCCCTGACATCGCCAGTACGTTGAAGCGAACCAGACGATCCATGCCCGCGATACCGATTGCAGACAACAGCGCGCCGATCGTGGTGGGAATCAGCGTCACAAACAATGCGACAAGCACCACCACAGAGATCGAGCCACCCGCATAAGCGACATAACTCGGGATCGTGGCCGTCGCGAATACGAAAATGATCGTCAAGCCGATCAACAGAATGTTCAGCGCAATTTCATTCGGTGTTTTCTGCCGCTCGGCACCTTCAACCAGCTTGATCATCCGATCGAGAAACGATGATCCCGGCGATGACGTAATGCGAATGACGATACGGTCGGAAATCACCGTGGTGCCGCCGGTGACCGCCGAGCGGTCACCGCCCGACTCCCGGATCACCGGCGCCGACTCACCCGTAACAGCAGCCTCGTTAACCGATGCAATTCCCTCGATCACCTCGCCGTCACCGGGAATGATATCACCCGCTTCGCAGACAACGAGATCCCCCGCTTCAAGCTGGTCCGCTGACACGCCCTCATAAAGTTCATTGTTGTCAGCCGACAGAAGCCGCCTGGCGCGCGTTTCCGTGCGGGTCTGCCGCAGTGTGTCGGCCTGCGCCTTGCCGCGCCCTTCCGCCACGGCCTCGGCGAAGTTTGCAAACAGCACGGTAAACCACAGCCATATGGCGATCTGCAGTTCAAACGCGATATCCGCAGCGCCGATGACGATGTCGCGGATCAGCAATGTGGTCGTCAGCAGCGTAACCACCTCGAGCACGAACATCACCGGATTCTTGGCGAGGGTGCGCGGATCAAGTTTGACGAACGCCTGACCGACAGCAGGCAGGACGATGGACGGATCGAGCAGCGTCGTCGCCGACACGCGCTTGCGCAGTTTCACAGATTCCATAAACGTTACTCCGAAGGAGATATTCTAGAATGTGCCGCCGGCCAGCATCGCGAGATGCTCGGCGATAGGCCCGAGCGCCAGCGCCGGGAAGAACGTCAGGCCACCGACGATCAGGATCACGCCGACCAGCAGGCCGACGAACAGGCCACCGGTGGTCGGAAACGTTCCGCTGGACACGGCCACGGTTTTCTTTGCGGCAAGCGAACCCGCGATAGCCATGGCAGGCACGATCATCCAGAAACGGCCGATAAACATCGCGATCGCACCGGCCATGTTGTAAAATGGGGTGTTGCCAGTGAGCCCGCCGAATGCGGAACCGTTGTTCGCGGCCTGCGAGGTGAACGCATAGAGCACTTCACTGAAGCCGTGTGGGCCGGCATTCCCCATAGACGCGACGGCCGGCTCATAAACCACCGCGATCGCGGTCCAGCCCAGCATCATCAGCGGCAGGATCAGGATGGCAAGCATCGCCATCTTGACTTCGCGCGCTTCGATCTTCTTGCCGACATATTCCGGCGTCCGGCCCACCATGAGGCCCGCGACGAACACGGTGATGATGACAAACAACAGCATTCCGTAAAGGCCTGCGCCAACGCCACCGACGACAACTTCTCCCAGCTCCATATTGATCAGCGGAATCATGCCACCAAGCGCTGTGAACGAGTCGTGCATCGCGTTGACTGCACCGCAAGAGGCAGCAGTGGTGATAACGGCGAACAATGCGGACCCAACGATGCCGAACCGGACTTCCTTGCCTTCCATGTTGCCGCCGGACAGGCCAAGCGCCTGCAATGCGGCTGTGCCGTTGGCTTCAGCCCAGTAACAAACTGCGACACCGGCAATGAACAGAAGCCCCATAGCCGCGAGGATCGCCCAGCCCTGCCGCTGATTGCCGACCATCCGGCCGAAGACATTCGTCAAACCGGCACCGAGGACAAAGATCGCCAGCATCTGCACGAAGTTGGATAGCGCGGTTGGATTCTCGAACGGATGCGACGCATTCGTGTTGAAGAAGCCGCCTCCGTTGGTGCCCAGCATCTTGATGGCGACCTGCGACGCAACCGGACCGACTGCGATGGTTTGCTTGGCGCCTTCCAGCGTTGTCGCATTGACATACGCGCCGAGCGTTTGGGGGATGCCCTGCCACACCAGAAGCAGCGTGAGCAGCACGCAGATCGGCAGAAGCACATAGAGCGTGCAGCGGGTGAGATCGACCCAGAAGTTGCCGACGGTCTGCACCGAAGCCCGCGAGAACCCGCGGATCAGCGCGACCGCGAGGGCTATGCCGGTCGCGGCCGACAGGAAATTTTGATGTGTCAGGCCCAGCATCTGCACGAGATAGGACATCGTGCTTTCGCCGCCGTAGTTCTGCCAGTTGGTGTTGGTGATGAAGCTGACGGCAGTGTTGAACGCAAGGTCCGGCGCGACCGCGGACTGACCCGCCGGATTCAACGGCAACACACCCTGCGCGCGCATCAAGCCGTACAGCAGCACGAAGCCACCCACATGAAACAGGAGCATGGCGAACGTGTAAGCAAGCCAATGCTGCTCGCGCGTTTCGTCGACACCACCCACGCGATACAGCAACGATTCAACCGGCCGCAGGATCGGCGATAAAAACGTGCGTTCGCCCGCGAACACGCGGGTCATGTAGCCGCCGGTCACGGGAGTGAGCGCGACGATCACGATGCAGAAAATGATGATCTGGGCCCAGCCGATCATTGTCATGGCGGACTCCTAGAAGCGTTCGGGACGCAACAAAGCGTAGGTGAGATAGGTGAGCAGCCCCACTGTCGTGAGCGCGGCCAGGAAATAGTCAAATGGCATGACGCGCCTCTTTAGAGCCGGTCGCAGGCGACGGCATAACCCATCGTCAGGATGAAAAGACCGAAACCGATGGCCAGCATGAGCAGATCGAGCATGGAAACTCCCACAGGTGATTTTGGGACTTCGATGCAAATAGGCGGCTTCGCATAAGGAAGCGATGCGAATTGCCGGACCGGCACATAAAGAAATAATAAAGACGGGAGGGATTGGCTGACGATCCGGAACGAGATCAAGCCCGCTCCGGCCGCGCGATCAGCGCGAGCCTGAAGATTTCAGCGTGTCCGCTGGAAACCGCTCACAGGAAGAGGCGGGTCGCGGACGCTCTAACTCGCTTTTGCGAGTTCATCCGCTTTCTTGAGCGCGGCCACGATATTTTCCTCGGTCACGGCCCCGACAAACTGCTTGAGGTATGGCGCTTCGGCAATCGAGCGCTGGGCAATGGTTAGAATGCCTTGCCGGATATCGCCCGAGAAGCCGAGTTCCTTCAGGCTCGTGGGCAAGCCGACGGCTCGATAGAACGCCACGATGTCGGCGAGGAAATCGGCCGGCCGCTGCTCGAGGCAAAGTTGGGTCAGGAGACCGAACGCCACCTGCTCACCATGCAGCGACGCATTAAGCGAAGGCAGAGCAGAAAAGCCGCGCGTGAGCGAGTGCGCGATGGAAAGTCCGCCGCTCTCGAAACCAAGACCGCTGAGCAGGATCGTCGCCTCGACGATATTCTCGAAGGCGGCATCCGGCTCCTTGCGATCGGCCGCTGCCAGAGATGCGACGGCATCCCGGCGGATCACCTGGTAACACTGATCGGCAATTGAAACCGCGAGCGCGGCGGGCCGCGCCTTGTAGAAATTAATGCCGCCGGAGTTGAAGCACTGTTCCGCCTCGAATTTCTTCGAGAGTGCATCGCCGATTCCCGCAACGAAGAACCGGCGCGGCGCACGCGCGATAATCGAGGTGTCCACCACAACGGCGTCCGGATTGGTCGGCATCAACCGGACTTCCTTCAGGACGTGATCGTCGGTGTAAACAATCGCCAGCCGGCTGGTGGGCGCGTCGTTCGAGGCCACCGTCGGAACAACGATGATTGCCCCTCCCCGCAGAATACGGACACCCTTCGCCGTATCGATAGCCTTGCCGCCACCAATCGCAATCACCACGTCGCTGTTGGCAGCACCGGCTTTGGCAGTCATCGCATCGATCTGCGCCGCGGAACATTCGCCCGAGAACTCGGCGAACTCCAGGCTGTCGGTGCACGGCTTGAGCAATGCAGTGAGTTGCTCGCGCAGAGAGCCTATCACAGCTACGTCTGCAACGATGAACGGACGCCGGCCGTAAAGCGGAACCAGCGTTGCAAGTTCATTCAGCGCGCCGGGACCCTGAACGTAGCGGTGCGGCCCCCCGAAAGCTCGAATGGTCATTGGTCACCCCAGAAGAAATCGCGCTTGCCGCCGTCCATGCAGATCAGCGCGCCATTGATAAACGCGGCCTGAGTGGAGCACAAAAATGCGATCAGCGAACCCACCTCTTCGGGCTGGCAAAACCGGCCGAGCGGATTCTGTCCGGCGATAACCGCGCGCTTTTCAGCGGAAAAGCCCGCAATCAGCGCAGTCTCGACATAACCCGGCGCAATCGCATTGACCGTAATCCCGGCGCTACCGACCTCTTTGGCCAGCGTCCGCGTGAATCCGATCACACCGGCCTTCGCCGCGGAATAGTTCGTCACACCGGGACGTCCGCCGCCGGTCACATTCATCGAGGAGGTATTCACGATCCGTCCGAAACCGCGTTCACGCATCAGCGGGACCGCGTATTTGCTGCACAAGAATGTACTGCGCAGATGGGTCCGGACAATGATATCCCAATCGTCGAGCGACATGTTCTCGGCAAGGCTGCCGAGATGGCGGCCACCCGCGCCTGCGTTATTCACCAGAATGTCGAGATGCCCAAGACCGCGATGCGCTTCACGGACGACGGTTTCCGCGCCAGCTTCTTCCGACACATCGCCGATGCAAGCAACTGCCCTCGTCCCCACGGCGCGCAACTCAGCCACCGTGGCTTCCGCAGCCTCTCGATCGATGTCGTTGATCGCGACGGAGCATCCTTCCGCCGCCAGCGCCAGTGCCTCCGCCTTGCCGATCCCCCTCGCCGCACCGGTCACCAGTGCAGCCTTGCCCTTCAGTCCGAGATCCATGATTAACCCTTCACAGCGCCGGCACCGAGGCCTTGAATGAAATACTGCGTCAACAGCGCGAACGCTGCGAACAAAGGCAGCGCAATCAGCGTCGACCCCGCCATGATCTCACCCCAGCGCAGATCGAACGACCCGACCATCGAAGCAAGCCCCACCGGCAAGGTCTTGTTGGCATCGCTGCCGATCATGATCAGCGCGAAGGTGTAATCGGTCCACGACAGCAGGAACGAGAAGATCGCCACTGTGATCAGCCCCGGCAATGACAACGGCAGCACGACCCGCAGGAACGCACCAAGCCGTGTGCAGCCGTCGACCATCGCAGCTTCTTCCAGCTCAAACGGCATGCCCTTGAAGAAACCCCACAAGAACCAGACGCCAAGCGGCAGCGTCAGTGTCAGATGCGACGCGATCAGGCTTATCAAGGTGTCGCTCAGGCCAAGGCGCGCGAAGATCGTGAACATCGGGATCGCGATCAGCAGCGGCGGGAACATGTAGGCATAGAGCATCGCACCGACGATGAGCTTCTTGCCCCGGATACGCTGACGCGTCACCGCGTAGGCGATCATGATCGAGAAAACCATCGTCACGATGACGGTGACCATCGCGACGATCACGCTGTTCATGAAATGCGTCGGATAGTCAGTCAGTTCGAGCAGGTTGCGATAGTATTCCAGCGTGAACGGACCCGGCACCAGCGAAACAGTGTTGAGCAGGCTCGTAGGGTCACGCAAACTGGAGATAAACATCCAGTAGATCGGAAATGCCGAATAGATCGCAATGACGATCGCGGCGCCATAGAGGCTGAGCCGGGCGGGAAGCGATTTGACGGCGGCCATTAATCGTCCTCAAGCGGGAAGATGCGGAAATAGAAGAAGACAGCGACCGACAAGATCGCGAACGAAATTGTCGCGATCGCAGCGCCCCCGCCGATATCGAACAGGCTGAATGCATGGCGATAGGACAGAATGGCCAGATGCTCGGTCGATCCGACAGGTCCGCCGCGCGTCAGAAGCCAGATCACGTCAAACTTGTTGAACATCCAGATCGCGCGCAGCAGAACGACCACGGTCAGGATCGGCTTCAGCATCGGCAGCGTGATATGGAAGAACCGCTGCACCGCCGTGGTGCCGTCCACCCGCGCAGCCTCGTAAAGCGACGTCGGAACAGTCTGCAAAGCCGCGAGGAAACAGGTCGTGACGAACGGCGTCCACATCCAGACGCTGACGAAAATGACCGACGTCATTGCAGCGCCTGAACTTTCGAACCAGTTCACAGGCGGCAGCCCGACAGCAGCGATAGCCTTGGTGAGAATGCCGATGCTGCCATCCACCATCCACTTGAATGTGAGGATCACAACCACGGTCGGAAGCAGATAAGGAAGAATGGAGAGGCCGCGAATGAAGTTACGGCCCGGGAACGTCTCGTTCAGGATCAGGGCAAAGCCGATGCCCAGCACCACCTGAAGCACGATCGACCCGGCTGAATAAACCACGCCATTCCAGAGCGCGCTCCAGAATTCCGGTAACTGCATAATCGCGATGTAGTTGTCGAGGCCGACCCATTTGGGTTCACCGACAAACGAGTCGAGCTTGTAAAAGCTCAGACTGATGGCATAGGTCACCGGCGCGACGATCAGGACGAGCGTCACGAGAAGTCCGATCACCAGGAAGGTGTATATCGTCGCTTTCGAACTCAAGTTCGTCTTTCCGGGGAAAAGCCCGGCCGGGAGCATCCGGCCGGACAGTTGGCAAAAGCGTTTCTTATGCCGTGAGCTTGCGCATCTTGTCGCCAGCCGCCTTGACGCAATCGGCCGCCGGCATGTTCTTCAGGATGCGGTTCTGCAGCATTTCGGGAATCACAAAGCCCTCAAAGACCTTGCCAGGGCGCAAGTCCGGAGCAGGACCTTCCGTATCGACAGACGTCAGGATCATCGATTTATCGACGATGAAGCCCTTCATGGTCTCCACAGCTTCCTTGTGCTTCTCGATCAGCGGATGGGCGCGCCAGCGTGCGTCTTCGTAGACGTCGAGGCGTGGCGGCTGGAAGTGCAGCGGCGCCGTGTGCAGGAAGTTGATGTACTGGTTCTCGGTGAACCACTTCATGAACTTCATCGACTCGCTGGAGTTCGGCGTCTTCAGCACCACCCAGCCGTCATAGCCGTGATTGACCGCCTTCGCCTTCCCTGCGCTGTCCATGTACGGCATGATTCCGTACTGGGTCGCGAGAGCCGGTGACGTGCGCTCGAGCGCCTCGATGATGCGGCCGGCATAGGCTGCATGCCCGACCTTGTCGGAGGCAAAGTTGGAAAGCACTTCACCGAAGCTCGCCTGGCTCGTGCCGGACGGCATGGTCTTGTAGAGATCGGCGAAGAAATCGAGATACGCTGCGACTTTCGGCGCGTTGGCGGCATTGTCGAGCGCAACGTTCCATTTGTCGTCAAACAGCTTGACACCGTCAGCCCACATGAAGCCCGGCGAAAGCCAGTTGGTCGCGCCGTTGCTGCCGATCGGGAACAGCGAGCCTGCGCGTCCGTCTTCGTTGAACGCCTGCGAATTCTTGAGCATCTCGGCCCAGGTCTTGGGAACGCTCAAACCCTTCTTCTCGTAGAGATCCTTGCGATAGTAGATCCACGCGAGGTTGTAGTCGTAGGGATACCAGTAGGTCTCGCCCTTAATGGGGAAAAGAATCTTCGGGCCCCACTTATACTTGCTGGTCAGCTCGGTCAGCGGCATCAAGTGCCCTTCCGCCTGCAACAGCAGAACGTGGCCGACAAATGCGAATGTCGCGATGTCATAAGGCTGACCGCCGCGCAGCGAGGTCGTGACCTTGGTGAAAGCGCCGTCGAGAGGAACCGAGTCGACGATGACCTGCGTGCCGAACTGACGTTCGTATTCAGCACATGCGACCTTCAAGGCACGAATGCTGTCGATGGACGTTTCGGTGTTGAGGAAGCGGATCGTCTTCTTGCCCTGTCCCCAGACTGCAGGCGCGCCAAGCGTACCCGCTGCGATCCCTGCGCCGACTGCGCCCGCGCCCTTGATGAGCGTGCGGCGGTCGATCTTCGATTTCCCGTTCTTAGACATTCCCTTGTCTCCCATGGCAAATTCACTGTTGTGAATGTTCGTTCTGATTTTTTGATAACCTAGAGTCGCTGCCCCGTTGCTTGCGAGAACAGATGGAGCCGCCCGGCCTGAAGCCGGACGGGAATTCGTTGACCGAACGCCCAGTTATCGACCCGGTCGGTCAGAATGCGCAGACGCGCACCGCTGACTTCGCCGATGCCAAGGGTCTGCGCGCCGAGTTGTTCGATGACGCCGACTTCAAATGCCAGCGCGTCCGGACCTTCGCCGAGTGCAATGTGTTCCGGCCGGATGCCGAGGGTGACGTTTTCATTGACGGCCTGATACTCTGCTGGAAGCGCGATCCGCAGCGCACCGCTTTCAAACGCGCCGTTCGAAGCGCGCCCCTCGATCAGATTCATTTCCGGCGAACCGATGAATCCGGCCACGAACAAATTGACCGGACGATCATAGACCTCCAGCGGCGCGCCGACCTGCTGCACGTGGCCGTCGCGCATGATGACGATGCGATTGGCGAGTGTCATCGCTTCGACCTGATCGTGGGTCACGTACACCATGCTGGTGCCGACCTCCTGATGCAGCCGGGCGATTTCCTCACGCATGCGAACACGCAGCTTGGCGTCCAGATTGGACAGCGGCTCATCGAGCAGGAACACTTCGGGTTCGCGCACGAGAGCACGGCCGAGCGCGACGCGCTGCATCTGGCCGCCTGAAAGCTGCTTCGGCTTGCGCTTCAGATATTCATCGAGGCCAAGCATTTTCGCCGCGCGCTGGACCCGCATATCGATCTGCGCCGGGTCCATCTTCCGCATCCGCAGGCCGAAGGCGAGATTCTCGTAAATCGTCTTGTGCGGATAGAGCGCATAATTCTGGAACACCATCGCAATGTTGCGATCTTTCGGCTCCAGCGCGGTAACGTCGCGATCGCCGATGAAGATCTTGCCGGAGGTGATTTCCTCAAGGCCTGCCAGCATCCGCAGCGTGGTGGACTTTCCGCACCCCGAAGGGCCCAGGAACACGACAAATTCTCCATCGCGAATCGTCAGATCGACGCCATGAACGGCGACCACCGGACCATACGCCTTGCGAACTTTTTCGAGTCTAATCTCTGACATAGATCACTTGTTCTTGGATCACTTGTTTTTGGATCACTTGTTCTGGCCGGCCACGAAGCCGTGGATGCGATGATTGATCGGCGCGAGCGCCTTCTGAATATCGCGGTAGATCGGGAAACCCTGATCGTATACGGCAGCGCGCGACGGGTCCGGCGTCGCCCGCGACACGATCTGGATGACTTCCGCTGCCGAGCGCTCGTCCTTGAAGACGCCAATGCCGACGCCCGCGAGCAAGGCGGCACCGTATGACGCGTCAGCGACCGCGGGAAGTTCGACGGTAATGTTCATTACGTCGGCGACGATCTGACGCCAGAGAGCGCTGCGCGCGCCTCCCCCCGTCAGGCGCGCGGTCGTGAACCCGAGCCCCTTGGACTTCATGACCTCGAGACAATCACGCAGCGAATAAGCCACGCCCTCATAGAGCGCGCGAACGAAGTGACCGCCGCCATGGTTGAAACCGGCCCCGACGAAATCCGCGCGCAGCAGCGGGTCCCAGTACGGGCTTCGCTCGCCGTTGAGGTAGGGATGGAAGAACAATCCTTCCGAGCCGGGACGCACCGTCGCGGCGCGCGCATCCATGGCGTCGAACACCGCGCTGCCGTCTTCGCCCTCGCGGCGGAAGAACGTATCGCGCAGCCATTTATGCGCCGATGCGCAGGAATTGGTGGCCGCGATCACGTACCAGTGGTCCGGCACGACGTGATAGTAGTTGATCAGCGAAAAGTCCGGCCTCGCTTTGGGGGACAGCACGTTCACGGTCGCGGCCGTCGCCAGTTTCACGACGCCAATCCCCTCGCGCACCATACCCGCACCAAACGTCTCGGCCGCGGTGTCCGATGTGCCGCATACGACCGGCGTGCCTTCCGCAAGACCTGTCGCCTGCGCGGCCCTCGCCGTCACCTTGCCGACGACAGCGCTCGGCTTGACGATCGGCGGCAATGTCGCCATCGGCCAGCCGATCATGTCGCACAATTCCCTGGACCACACGCCGGTCTGCGCATCCAGCATCAGGGTGCCAAGCGCATCGATGGTATCGGTTTCCCAGGTGCCGGTGAACTGCGCCCGCAGCCAGTCCTTGGCGACGTAAAGCCGCTTCACCCGCGCGAACGCTTCCGGCTCATGGTTGCGCAGCCACAGCATCTGCGGCAGCGTCCAGGTCGGGTTGGCGCGGTTCGCCCCGATTTCGAGAATGCGCGCGTCGGCCTTGTCGCGAAGCTGCTGCGTCTCGTCGCGGCTGCGCTGATCGTTCCAGAGAATGGCCGGACGGATCACATGGCCATCGGCGTCCTCCAGCACTTGCGTATGCGCGCCGGCGGAAAACGAAATCGCGGCAATGTCCGTGGCGGGACGGCCCGACGCCTTGAGCCCGCGACGCAATGCATCGCAGGCCGCAAGCCACCAATCATCCGGGTTCTGCTCGCTCCATCCGGGATGCGGCGACGACGTCGCGACAGACGCCGACGCCTCGCTGACCAGCGAGCCATCGGCCTTGATGATGCTGATCTTGAGCGAACCCGCGCCAAGATCGATTCCGACCAGAAGAGGATCAGACGCTGCCATAATGGGCGTCCTCCCCGACAGCACGGATGTGCTCCATCTCAATCACGACGAATGTCTTTCGCATTCGTAGCCGCACGCAACCCGATCTTGCCTGGGTTGAACAGGTTGCCGGGATCAAGCGCATCCTTGATCGACTGCAAGACCGCAAGGCCCGCGCCGAGTTCACGCTTCATCCACGGATTGCGAAACAGGCCTGCGCCGTGGTGATGCGCGATCGAACCGCCATGATCGAGGGTCAATTGCTGCACGGTGTCCCAGAGTTTCTGGTGGATCGGCAATGCCTGGTCATCCGGCATCGGAGGCAACCGCACCGTCATGTACTGGCAAGCGCCTTCGGGATAAACGTGCGACCAGTGCGCGCCGAAATGTATTCCCGGATAGATCGCGCGCACGGCGTTGCCGATGGCGTCATACATCGCGGGAATCGTGGACCAGTTACCGGTCACCTCGATGGTGTCGTTGAAGTAGCCCGCATCGTGCCACTTCTGCGAATAAGCGACGTAGCGGTTCTGCTTCCAGTGTTCATAAGGACCGTTCGGTCCGACTTCGCCGCCCTGAGCAGCAGCGATGTCGAGCGCCATGCCCTGCTCGGCCGTCACCATCGGCTCGCTGCCGCAGAACTGCAGCACCGCGAGAAACGGTTTAGTTTTGAACAGAGGGATATCCTTGGTCCGCTCGTCGCTCTCGACGCGATCATAAAGCCGCACGATTGTCGGGCGTAGCTCGGCCTGCATGATCAGACGCGCGCTGTCCAGGGCCGCCTGCAGCGACGGAAATGCGAGCACGACGCCGCGCTCCACGGCAGGTTTCTTGAAGATACGCAACGTCGCTTCGGTGATGATTCCGAGCGTACCTTCGCTGCCGATCATCAGGTCGCGGATGGAGGGACCGACCGAGCGGCGCGCAACGGGCCGCACTTCGAGCGGCGTACCATCCGGCAACACGGCCTTGAGGCCGACGACGATGTCTTCGATCTTGCCATAACGGCTGCTCAACTGTCCGCCGCCGCGGCAGGCAAGCCAGCCGCCGACGGTCGATATTTCGATGGACTGCGGCAGATGCCCGCTCGTGTACCCGGCCTCGTTAAGCTGCCGCTCGAAATCCGCGCCATTCATGCCGGCCTGTACGGTAACAACCGCATCGGTCGGATTGATGGAGACAATCTTGTCGAGCCGGCGCGTGTCCACCATGATCTCGCCGCCCAGCGGGATAGCGCCGCCGAGCACACCGGACCCGTTGCCGTACGGGATAACGGGAACGTTGCGCGCCTTCGCCAACTGAACAATGCGGACGATTTCGTCCTGGTTCGCAGGACGCACCACAAGGCGAGGAACCGCGCCCGCAATCTCCCCGGCACGCTCGCGGAAAACGGCAAACGGCAAACGGTCTCTCGAATAGCCGAGCCTCTGGTCGAAAGACGTCAGAACATTGGCCTGACCGATGACGGCGCCGAATGCGGACGCAAGATCCGCATCGACGCGATCGGTATCGCGAACTGCAGCGATGGTGGTTGCGGTCATGACAGCCCCTGCTCAGAGGCCAAATTTGCCACGCTCACTCAACGTCCTCCCTGATCGCATTATTCTGTGATTGAACAAATGGTTTGCGCAATCGTTTGTTCAAACGTCTTACAAACTTCCGCGCCGGTCAAGCTAAAATTTATCGCGGTGCTGGGCCTGTGGAGGCGCGAACGACAAGACCGTCTGGCGCGAGTGGCGCGACGGGTTGCGGCGTACCGCCGTTCAGAAGATCGATCAGAAGATCAGACGCAATTTCGCCCATGAGTTCTGTCGGCATTTTCACCGATGTCAGCTGGGGATACAGCATCGTTGCGACCGGTGCGTCATGTAGTCCAATCACCGAGACATCGCGCGGAATTTGCAAACCCGCTTCGTGCAGGACGGCCATTGCACCTGCTGCCGTCACCAGCGTCGCGCCCAGAACCGCCGTCGGTTTCAGGGCGAGCAGACTGCGCATCGCGTCCGCCCCACCTTCCGCGGTGTACCCCGCGACGGCGACCAGTTTCGGGTCGAAGGGAATGCGATGACGTTTGAGACCGTCACGATATCCCGCCAGACGCTCGCCTGCATTGAACCCGCCGGGCCGGCCTGCGAGATGGGCGATCCGCTTGTGCCCCATCTGCGCCAGATGATCGACGGCGATCGCCGCAGCGGCGCGGCTGTCCAGCACAACACAATAAGGACTGCCCGCCAGTTGACGGTTCAGCAGCACGAATGGCGTGTGGGTGGACTCCAGTTCCTCGCGAAGCAATTGATCGTTGTCCAGGCTGGCAACCAGCAACCCGTCGGCGCGGTTGCCGTGCGACAGCCGATGATAGACCGCATCGGTGGCGCCCGACTCGCGATGCGCAATCAGCAGCGAATAGCCATGCCGCGCAGACGATTTCTCCGCGCCGCGAATAGCCGCCGCGAATACCGGGTTGTCGAGTTGCGGAACGATCAGTCCGAGGGTCTGGCTGCGTGACGTTCGCAAGCCCTGTGCGAGTGTATTCGGTGAATAGTCCAGAGCACGCGCACTCTTTAGAATACGCTCACGGGTTTCATCGCGAATGCGTTGATTTGTTTCGCCGCGAAGCACGCGGGAGGCCGTGGAGATATCCACGCCTGCCATGCGAGCCACATCAGCCAATCGCGGTCTCATGGATGCACCGGCGGTTGCAATGAGGCCACAACCTAGAAAACAGGCCGCCATGACGCAAGCGATCATGCAACCGGACTGTCTCGTTGAGAGCAAGCGGCTCGCGTCGCCGCGCCAGAGAATTCGACACCGCCGAATCCACGTTTGCCTTTGAGGTATGCAGACGAGCCATCGATCAATGGTGATCAATGGCAGCTGAGATCCGCAGCGTTGTCGCGTGCGGATCTCGCCATCTCATACGGCAAACAAAGAAGCCCCCGAAGGGGCTTTGTAAGGTTACACTGCGTCCTTGGCAGCTTTGACCGGACGGGCCCTGACGATCTTTCGTGCAGGCTTCGCCTTAAAGGTCATCGCTTCGCCGGTGAAGGGATTGGTTCCCTTACGGGCCTTGGTCGCAGGCTTCTTGATAACCACGAACTTCGCAAAACCGGGCACCAGGAAGACGCCGGATTTCTTGAGCTCTTTATATCCGACCGCTGCGAGCGTCTCGAGAACGCCCTTAACTTCCTTCTTGGAAATTTCGGTCTCCGCAGCGATCTTCTCGATCAGCTGCGACTTCGTCATTTGGACTGCCATAACTACTCCCTTTGATTCGAGTCAGAACACACTATTGATAATTCCATCAAAAAGCGCTGTCGGTCAGCCGTTTGCACAGATTTGTGGGCTTTTTGCCGGGGATTTCCATAGAAATCGCGTTTCATCACTCATTTTAAGGGGTTTGCGGCTGTGCTGCGGCCTTTGCGGGTCACTGCCGGGGCAATAAAAGCAGGTCCAGGCTCTCACCTCCCTCTTATATAATGGCCTATGCCGCCGCGATTGCGGTCGCCATCACCTCTCACAAGTCTGCGGACGTGTAGATTCCGATAGCCGAAATCGGGAAGCACTGCCCGGCAGATTCCCGCAGCGAACATTGCCTTCGCGGACAACCCGCCTCCGCACTGAGGCCAGCCGCGCGGACGGCGCGGCCGAGAATTCCCGAGCCGCTCTCCTTGACTCCTCGATATAATATGATTATATTCCTACATCTCTGTTTGGCCCTGACGCGTCATGACCGCCACGGCCGCAGAACAGGAGACCTGATGACGGTGGAGCGCCGGGAGGCGCAGCGCCTGTCGCATCAGGCGCGCATGGCCCTCGCAAGGCTATGCGGCGGACTCGATCGCAAGAGTTCGCCAAAGGTGCCTCGCAAGCACCTTGGCGCCTCCCGCCGCTCCACCGTTCGCCTGCGCGAGCGTGGAGTTTACAAAGCTCGGATGCATTGATTTGCACCGCGAGGCGAATGACGGCTGAACATGCAAAAAAGTCTATCCGGTCATCCCGCGGACCGAGAGCCGCCACTATCTTGTATGAATTTGCAAGGCCTTCAAACGGACTGACCACTGCCGTGTCGGAGTTGAACATGGTTCGTCCACAGATCCATTTTCTCTTCGGAACGGGATTGATGAATCATCGATCTGTGGTTCATAAGCCGTCTCCCTGCGGTCGCGATTCAGCTTCGCGATCTTCTCGTTAAGAAAGACTCCGCGTGACCAAAACAGTCTCTCAACAGATCGCCGACGAGCTTGGTGTTCGTGAACAGCAGGTCGAGGCCGCAGTCACCCTGCTTGACGGCGGCGCGACCGTTCCGTTTATCGCGCGATACCGCAAGGAAGCCACCGGGGCACTTGACGACGCGCAGCTCCGCACGCTGGAAGAACGCCTGAACTACCTGCGCGAACTCGAAGAGCGCCGCGTCACCATCCTCAGTTCGATTCGCGAGCAAGGCAAACTCGACGCCGCGCTGGAAGCAGCCATTCTTGCGGCGGACAGCAAGGGACGTCTTGAGGATATCTACCTGCCGTTCAAACCCAAGCGTCGCACCAAGGCGGAAATCGCCAAGGAAGCCGGGCTGGAGCCACTGGCAGAACTGCTACTCACGCAGCCGGAGAACGATCCGCAAGCGACCGCGTTGCCTTTCGTCGATCCAGACAAGCAGGTCGCAGATGCGGCCGCAGCACTCGATGGCGCACGTTCGATTCTGGTCGAGCGCTTTGCTGAAGATGCCGACCTGATCGGCGGCCTGCGCGAACAAATGTGGTCGGATGGCCTTCTCGCATCCAGGCTGCGCGACGGCAAAAAGGAAGCCGGCGCCAAATTCAGCGACTATTTCGACTTCAGCGAGCCCCTGAACAAACTACCGTCGCACAGAATTCTTGCGATGTTTCGCGGCGAGAAGGAAGAAATCCTCGATCTTCAGATGCTTCCCGAAGCGGCTCCCGCGACGCCAACCGAGGTCAGTTCCTACGAATTGCGTATCAGGCAGCGCTTCGCCATCGCGGAACAGGGCCGCCCCGGAGACAAATGGCTGGCGGAGACAGTGCGCTGGGCATGGCGCACCAAAATACAGGTGCACCTGAACATCGATCTGCGGATGCGGCTGTGGACAGCCGCAGAGGAAGAAGCCGTCCGTGTGTTCGCCTCGAATTTACGGGACCTGCTGCTGGCGGCGCCTGCCGGCGCACGCGCCACGATGGGCCTCGATCCGGGGTTTCGAAGCGGCGTCAAGGTTGCGATTGTCGATGCAACCGGCAAGGTCGTCGCCACGACGGCGATTTTCCCCCATGAGCCGCAACGCCGCTGGGATGAGGCCCTTGCGATTCTCGGAAAACTCGCGCGCGAGCATCGCGTCGAACTGATCGCTATCGGCAACGGCACTGCTTCCCGCGAGACCGACAAACTGGCGATCGAACTGGTGAAGCTTCTTCCTGAACTGAAAATGTCGAAGATCGTGGTGTCCGAAGCCGGAGCCTCGGTCTATTCGGCGTCCGCTTTCGCCTCCGAGGAACTGCCGGAACTCGATGTCACGCTGCGCGGCGCGGTTTCGATCGCGCGACGGTTGCAGGATCCGCTCGCCGAACTGGTCAAGATCGATCCGAAGTCTATCGGTGTTGGTCAGTATCAGCATGATCTCGGCGAAACCAGGCTGTCCCGCTCGCTCGATGCGGTGGTCGAGGATTGCGTGAACGCGGTCGGCGTCGACGCGAACACCGCTTCAGCACCGCTGCTGGCGCGGGTGTCGGGTATCGGTGCGGGACTCGCGCAGAGCATCGTTCAGCACCGGGATGCCAACGGCCCGTTCCGGTCCCGCAAGGCGCTTAAGGAAGTGCCGCGTCTCGGACCGAAGGCGTTCGAACAATGTGCGGGCTTCCTGCGCATTAATGCCGGCGAAGATCCTCTCGACGCATCCGGCGTTCATCCGGAATCATACCCGGTGGTGCGGCGAATTCTCTCCGCGACCAAAAGTGACATCAAGGCACTGATCGGCAATGCCGAAATTCTGCGGCAGATCAAGCCGCAGACGTTTGTCGATGACACGTTTGGTCTGCCGACGGTGACCGACATTCTGCGCGAGCTGGAAAAGCCCGGCCGCGATCCCCGGCCCGCCTTCAAAGCCGCGGTGTTCAAGGACGGCGTCGAGAAGGTCAGCGATCTCAAGCCCGGCATGGTTCTCGAAGGCGCGGTGACCAATGTCGCGGCGTTTGGCGCATTCGTCGATATCGGCGTGCATCAGGATGGTTTGGTCCACATCTCGGCGATGTCGCGAACCTTCATCAAGGATCCGCGCGAGGTGGTGAAGTCTGGCGATATTGTTCGCGTCAAGGTGCTCGAAGTCGATGTACCGCGCAAACGCATCGCATTGACGTTGCGGCTCGACGACGAACTCGGCGCGAAGCCCGACCGGGCGGCCAGAAGCGAACCGCGCAGCAATGTTCGCCCATCTTCCAACGCGCCCGCGCCGCGCAGAACGCCACAACCCGTCGCGTCAGGCGGTGGTGCCCTGGCCGACGCGCTTCGTCGGGCGGCCGAGAGCAAGAACGGCAAGCCGAAGTCGGGTTAGGACGAATTGCCGCGGCGCTCAAACCCTCGAGTACCTCTCCAAAAAGCGCGCGCCAAAGCACGTTAGCTTCAGGGTATCGAGGTGCCCATCACCTTGCACGCGTGCCCAGTTCGCTGATGAATTGCTTCAGATTGATCCGCCAGTCAGGAATATCCAGATTGAACGCCTGACGAATTTTGCGCGTATCGAGCAGTGAATTCCTGGGGCGCGCGGCGGCCGTAGGATACTGCTCCGACGAAACCGGAACGATTTTATCTTCCGTCGTGCGCAGCGACCAGCCATGTCGCTTTGCTTCGCGTATCAATTCCACCGCATATCCGTGCCAGGACACTTTTCCCGAAGGCGCCAGATTGAACAGCCCTCTCCCGGCATTCGGTCCTGCATGGCAGCCGTAGTCCACGATCCGCATGGTTACCTCGGCGATGAATTCGGCCGAGGTTGGCACGCCAACCTGATCGTCAACGATCCGAAGCTCATCCCGCTCCGCGGCCAGTCCCAGGATCGTCTTGGCGAAGTTACGTCCTGTCAGACCGTAAACCCAACCCACCCGAACAATCGTGTGATTATCCGTGGCGGCGGAAATCGCCCGGTCGCCCGCGAGTTTTGAACGACCGTAAACGTTCAAGGGAGAAGGCCTATCCTCCTCAAGATAAGCTGTTTCCTTCGTGCCATCGAAAACATAATCCGTCGAGTAATGGATCAACCATGCACCCAGCGCTTCAGCCTCTTCAGCGATAACACCCGGCGCAATGGCATTGGCGCCAAAACAGTGCTCCGCGTCCTCCTCGGCCTTATCGACCGCTGTATATGCGGCCGCGTTGATCACAATGTTGGGCCGCGCGCTGCGAATGACGTCGCGCAATTGATCCGCATTCACAAGGTCGCAAGCCGCCCGATCGGGAGCAAATATCTGGCCGCGGCCTGCAAGGCTTGCCTGCAAGGCGCTGCCCACCTGACCAGTTCTTCCAAGCAGAAGGATGCGGGGTAGCATCATCGCGCCCAACAACCACGCAGGCGAAAAAGATCATCAGGATTCATGGCAGAATTTCGCCTGTCGGCATCCATAACCAGCGCAGTGTCCACGATGTCTCAGGGCTCTGATGAAATTAGGATCAATGTACCTGGCTCCAAGAGTACAGGTCGTTTGTGGAAACTCCAAATTTGATTGCGCGACTTGCAGAAACCAACGCGGTGCTCAGATCGTTCATGCATGGGCGGAACACCAACGCGAGACCGCTGGACGTCCGCACCACCCGCTTCTTGAAAACCATACCCACCGGGCGCAGTCGCGCAGGAATTTTCGCATTGCGGCATAGGTTAAATCGTCTGATGTTAAACATCCGATGATTGCAACCGCGAAGCGGAGCATGCTAGCGTCTCGGGAACGCCCGTCAGAACGGCGATTGGGAGACGGAACCCGGTGGCAAAATCCCGCCCGACAACAATCAGCAGGGTCGTCAAGCCCGGACGCATTCACTCCGTCCTGGCGACGCTCGGCAGTGAAATTGCACGCGAGGTTATTCCGGTCGGCGCAACGCTGCCGCCCGAGCCCGAATTGGAAGCGCGTTTCGGTGTCGGGCGCGGTGTTGTTCGCGAGGTGATCAAAACTCTGGCGGCGAAAGGACTCGTCAGTGTAGGCCCGCGTCACGGTACCCGCGTGCTGCCTCGCCACGACTGGAGCTTGCTTGACCGCGATGTGCTGAGCTGGCTAGTCGGCAAAGGTGATCCGGATCGCGAACTGTTGCTCGAAATCCAGGAAGTTCGCTCGATCATCGAACCGGCCGCCGCAGAGCTGGCTGCCAAACGCGCAACGAAAACCGATCGCCTCCGGATCAATACAGCGCTGGCAGCGATGGAGACGTCGCACGATCAGGCCAGCGCAACTGCTGCCGACAAGGCATTCCATCTCGCCGTCCTGGACGCGACCCACAACCGCGTGTTTCAGGGTTTCCGGGGCGCAATCGATACCATCCTCAGCACACTTTTTCTGGTCGCTGTCGGCAGCGTCGGCTGGTTCGATGCCAACCTGCCCAATCACGCTTCGGTGGCGCGTGCCATCGACGAAGGAAATTCCCGCAAGGCCCGGAAGGCGATGGAGCAAGTTCTCGGGTTCACCGAATCCAAACTCTCAAAAAGAAAATCCGGCGACGCCCGGCTTTCGCAAAACAAGTCTACGGCCAGGCCGAAGGCCCATACGGCCAAGTCGAAGGCCCAGAGGAAGCAATATGTATCGTGATATGAAGGGCTCGACCCATGTGCTTGCATCGCCGGAGATTGCGGTGGTCGCAATTCCGGACGACGAGCGCGTCTGGGTTCCGCAAGCTCCCGATGTCTGGTTCAGGCCGCTTATGCTCAACACCCGGCAGGGCCAGTGGTGCAACCTGCTGCGTGTGCGAAAATCCGGCGTGCTGTCGCGGCATCTGCATCCGAATCCCGTTCACGGCTTTGTACTGAAGGGAAAGTGGTTCTATCGCGAGCACAATTGGGTCGCCACCGAGGGCTCATACGTTTTCGAACCGCCGGGTGAAATTCATACCCTCGTCGTGCCCGAAGACACCGCCGAGATGATTACCTTCTTCAACATTCAAGGCTCGATGGTCTATCTCGACGAGCAGAACAAGCATGTCGGCTATGAGGACGTTTTCACCAAGATTGACATGTGCCGCGCGCATTACGAAGCGAGCGGCCTCGGCCGCGATTACGTCGACCAGTTTGTGCGATGATGGACGGGTCCGCCATATCGCCTGAGACAGCGTCCGCAGCGTGGGCGTCGATCTGGTACGCCGGGAAACGCGTGCTCGTGACCGGTGGAACATCGGGAATCGGCGCGGGCATCGCACGGGGTTTTATCGAGGCGGGCGCGAACGTCTTCGTAGCAGGCGTCGGCGATGCCGAGATTGCGGCAGCAGCTTCCGATCCCGTATTGCGCAAGGCGCGCGCGCACCAGCTTGATGTGCGGAATGGCGACGCCATCAAATCCCTTATCGGTTCACTCGACGGTCTCGACGTTCTGGTTAATTGCGCCGGCGTCATTCGCCGCGGCGAGGAACTCGACCCCGATGTGTTCCAGTCGGTGATCGATATCAATCTCAACGGCACCATGCGGATGTGCGCTGCCGCGCGACCTTTGTTGGCTGATTCGAACGGCGCAATCGTCAATCTGGCGTCAATGCTCTCGTTCTTTGGCGGCGGTCTCGTTCCCGCATATGCAGCCAGCAAGGGCGGCATCTCGCAGCTGACCAAGTCGCTCGCCATCGCCTATGCGAGCGACGGCATCCGCGTCAACGCCATTGCGCCCGGGTGGATTCAAACGCCCCTCACCTCCGCTCTGCAAGCCGACCCGGCGCGCAGCCGTCCAATTCTGGACCGCACACCGCTCGGACGCTGGGGAACACCATCGGACCTGCTCGGCGGCGTGCTCTATCTGTGTTCGCCGACCGCATCGTTCGTCACCGGCACAGTTCTCGTCATCGATGGAGGATATGCCATCGCATAGCGGCGATCTGTGGCGACGTGCCACGCATTACACCGCTCGATCACGACTATTCTATAAGCGCTGAACAACGAGCGCCTTCGAGAAACAACAATGCTATCGGCTGGAACACCGGCCGCAGGGAGGTAACGTGCTGGTGATACCCGGTCAGAAAACTCGACCGAGATGGATGACGCGAGGCTTCAACTCCGTCGCCGGCGCCGCGATGTTTGTGACGCCGCTGTTCCTCCTCGTGATCTTGTGGGCTATCGTCGTTCCGCTGTTCGAGATCAATCCGCGTGTTTTCCCGTCTGTTGGCGCGGTCGGATCGGCTGCAATGGATTCGATCCGCGACGGCACTCTGATCAGCCACGTCGGCGCGAGCCTGCTGCGCGTGGGACTCGGTACGGTAATCGGCGTCGTCACCGCTGTGCCGCTTGGGATCGCGATGGGTGTCAGTCCCGCAGTCTCCACGTTTCTGACGCCGCTGTTTCGCTTCTTCTCTGTGTTGGCCGGCATTGCGTGGATTCCCATCGCAACGCTGTGGTTCGGCTATGGCTTCGGCGCGATCATCTTCGTGATCTTCAATGCTGTATTTTTCGTGGTTGCCTACAACACACTGTTGGGCGTCTCGACCATTCCGCATTCGCTGCGCAACGCCGCCGCCTCGCTCGGGGCTGGCCGCTGGGCGCTGCTGACCCAGGTTCTGCTGCCCGGCGCATTGCCGAACATCGTGACCGGGATCCGCACCGGCCTCGGCTTCGCGTGGCGCGGGCTGATCGCCGCCGAAATGATCGCGACCAATGTCGGCCTCGGATACATGCTGTTCGTCGCCCGCGATTTCTATCGCACGGAAGTGATCGTCCTCGGCATGATCGTCATCGGCGTGCTGTGGCTGCTAATCGATCGCCTGCTGCTGGTCCCGCTGGAACGCTCGACCATCGAGCGCTGGGGCATGGTGAGGCGCGCATGAAGGTCATCCTGAAAGGCTGGAGCGCCTATACCCGAATGACCACGCGTTGGCCCGGCCTCGCCGCTGTCATTCCGTTCATTCCGGTCGTGTTGCTTTGGACCGCGATCTCCGAAGCGGAAGTCTTTCCCCGTGCCTTCTTCCCGAGTCCCGGCGACGTCGTGCGGTCGTTTATGACACTCACTTATAAAGGCATCCTGCCGGACTACCTTCAAGACAGCCTGATCCGGCTGATCACCGGCGCTGCGGTTGGTATGGCGCTAGGCATTCCGCTGGGCATCCTGATCGGCACCAGCCGCTGGGCTCATCGCGCCTGCTGGCCTGTCCTGCTGTTCTTCCAGGCTATCGGCGATATTGCGTGGCTGCCGATCCTGCTGATCTGGTTCGGCTTTGGCCTCACCACCATGACCTTCGTGATCGTGTACACGGTCCTGTTTCCGGTGGTTCTCAACACTGTTCTGGGTGTCGAGTCGGTGCCGCGCGATCTGGCACGCGCCGCCCGCAGCCTTGGCGCATCGCGGACGCGTGTGCTCTGGGAAGTAACGCTGCCCGGCGCGCTGCCGAACATCATCACCGGCCTGCGCAACGGTCTCGGTTACGGCTGGCGTGCGCTTATCGCGGTGGAGATTATCGTCGGCACCAGCGGCATCGGCTTCATGATGTTCGACGCACGCCGCGCCGGCTCCACCGTCGAAATCATTCTCGGAATGATCATTCTCGGACTGCTTTGGTACATCGTGGATGCCTGGATACTCGCGCCGATCGAGCGCGCGACCGGCAAACGCTGGGGACTGGTGACATCATGAGCACGCTTTCGATCCGCAATCTCGCTAAAACCTACTTCGATCCGTATGCTGGCGAGCATGTCACCGCCGTTCGGGATGTCTCGCTTGATGTCGAACAGGGCGAGTTCGTTTCGGTGGTCGGACCGTCCGGCTGCGGCAAGACCACGATCCTCAATATGGTGGCCGGTTTCATTCCGCACTCCGGCGGCGAAATCCTGCTGAACGGCAAGGCTATCGATGGTCCCGGCCCTGAACGCGGTGTCGTGTTCCAGTCCTTCGCGCTATTTCCCTGGAAGACCGTTCTCGACAATGTCGGTTTCGGTCCAAAGATGCGCGGCGTTCCAAAAGCCGAGCGGGACAAGATCGCCCACGAGTATCTGGCGCTCGCTGGCCTCACGCATGCTGCGAACCGGTATCCCAACGAACTGTCCGGCGGCATGCAGCAGCGGGTCGGCGTCGTGCGCGCGCTCGCCAACAATCCGGCCGTGCTTCTGATGGACGAGCCGTTTGCCAGCGTCGACGCGCAAACCCGCATGACGCTGCAGGAGGAACTTACCCGCATCTGGCAGGAGCGCCGCCCGACGGTGATCTTCATCACCCATGACGTGCCTGAGGCGGTGTTCCTTGCCAACCGTGTCGTTGTTCTCTCCAAAGGCCGCGTTCTCGATCAGGTTAAGGTGGATCTGCCGCGCCCGCGCGTCTGGGACGATCTGATCGAAGACGACACTTTCAAGAAACTGTCCGCGCAGGTGCTGCATATGGTGCGCTCCGCATGAGCCTCGCAGCCGATGCCCTGCGCTCCACCAAAGGCCGCGTCGTCCTCGGCGCAATTGCCGTGTGGGCTTGCTTCCAGCTCTGGTTGACGATCGCAGCGCCAATGAAGATTTCACCGGAGCTCAAGGGGAATTCCGAGAAGGTCAATATCCAGATCGAATTGCCATTCACGCCTGAGCGCTTTCACGTTCAGTCGTTCCAGCAATATGGAAGGGTCGCCGGTGCCGACGACCATTCGATAGCACTACGAGGAGTCAAACGAACGGATCTCAACGCGGTTGCCCGGCCTTACTGGGTAACGAGCGTCGGGCCGATAAAAGAGGGAGGATGATTATGAGACGACTATTGATGTTAGGAGCTGCACTGATGCTGGCGTCTGCGCCGGTGCAAGCGCAGACAATGGTGAAAGTCAAAGCCGGAATGGTGACCGGCTTTGATCAGATCGGACTTCCGATTGCGCTCGAACGCGGCTTCTTCGAAAAGAACGGCCTCGATGTCACGATCGCCCGGCCTTACGCGACCGGCGTCGATGCTCTGAATGCATTGCAGGCTGGCGAAAGCGAGATCGTTCAGGTTGGTGTGCCGATGATCGGCGCGGTCCTGCGCGGGATGGATCTTGTCGCGTTGGGCAACTATAGCGGTAACGCGACCAAGGCCGGTTCGGATGCAACCATGGCGGTGATCGCACGCGAAGGCGCGGGAATCGTAAAGGGCAACCTGGCGAGCCTGAAGGGCAAGAAGATCGCGGCCTCGTTCGGCACCATCAACCACCTCTATATTCTAGCCATCCTCGAGAAGGCCGGCCTGAAGCCGGACGACGTAACGCTTGTGAATACCCCGCCACCGGATATGACCGTGGCGCTGCTCTCCAAGGGCATCGACGCCTTCTCGGCGTGGGATCCTTGGCCGATCGTTGCCGGCAAAGATGTGCCCGGCTCCATCGAAGTGATCCGCGGCGGCGATGTGATCTCCTATCTCGGCTTCAACGTCGCCTTGCGCCCATGGGTCGAAAAAAATGGCGAGACCATCGAGAAATTTCTCGCCGCTGTCTCAGAGGCAGACCAGTGGATGCGCAAGAACCCCAAGCAGGCCGCTGGAATCGCAACCCGCTGGATTCCGGGCCTGAAGCCGGAAATCGCTGAAGCCGCAATGCAGTTCAATATCCAGCAGGCCGACCGGCGTCTGTCCGCGAACAACTTTCGCGCACTCTGGAGCGCGGAGGATCGCCTTGCACGGCTTGGCATCCTGAAGTCGACCTTCGATGTCAACAAGCACATCGAGCCGAAGCACATCCTGAAGGTGATGAAGGACAAGCCCGAACTGTTCGCCGACCTGCCGCCGATTCCGGCGAACGTGGCGATCGGTCCGGGTTACGTCTTCAAGCCCTGAAACGATTCCAGGTGGCGGGCGGGAAATCCTGCCCGTCGCGTGGACTTTCCGCTGCTATGCAGCGCCGCTCAGGATTGCTTCGATCCGGGACGCAATCTCCAGAACACGCCGGTCAGAGTTCCTGCGACCAACAAGCATGAGCCCGACCGAAAGACCGTCAACGTGAAGCGGCAGCGAGATGGACGGACAATCAAGCATATTTGCGACGCGCGGATTTCGAAGCACGAGTCCGTTGGCCTCGTGAAAACCTGCATCGCCTTCGATCGAGGCCAGAAGCGGCGCGCGGATCGGTGTGGTCGGAACAATGAAAATTTCATTGTCCAAGAACGAATTTTCAAACGCCTTAATGGCTCTTTCTCGAAACCTCGTCATGCGGACGTAGTCGGTCGCGGCGATGCCGGCTCCCGCCTCGATACGGACCCGCGTTTTCGGATCGATTCCGTCCAGACTGGATATTCCGAGAGCGCGTAGCGTCGCACCGACCTCGATTGACGGAAATGTCCCGATCTTGTCGATCTGCGCGATATCGTCGAGTGCCGGGTCGATAGATCCATCGTCGATCTGCACGCCGGATGCTCGAAGCCGCTGCACTGCGTCCTCAAAAGCCTCCAGCACCTCCGCTTCGCACCGGTCAAAAAGCCGGCCCCGAGCGACGATCAAACGAAAGCTGTCGGATGAGGCGTCGAGTAGCGGCGCCGGTGAGGCCTGTCCTGACAGCACCTGCTCGGCGGCGGCGCAATCCGCCACGCTCAAAGCAATCGGTCCAACCGTATCGAGACTCGAAGATAGCGAGAATGCGCCGCCCGTCGATATGCGTCCACCCGTCGGCTTGAACCCAACCGCGCCGGACAGCGCCGCCGGAATCCGGATCGAGCCGCCGGTGTCGCTGCCAATTGCGATTTCCGCCATCCCGTCAATAACCGATACAACAGCGCCGGAGGATGAACCGCCGGGAGCGCGTTTGCGATCTCGAGGATTGCCGGGCACCCCATCATGGGGATTGGTGCCGAGCGCAGAAAACGCAAACTCGGTCATCTGAGTCTTGCCAATGACGACGGCGCCCGCTGCGCGCAAATGTTTCAGAACGACGGCGTCGTCCGCCGCGGACGGCAAGCCTCGGAGTACGGCCGAGCCAGCGCTCGTCACCGTACCTGAAACATCGAACAGCGCCTTCACCGAGACGATGCGGCCATCCAGCGGTCCGCGCGTCAGTCCCGCTGCTACACGCCGGTCGGAGGCCTCCGCCTCGCGCCGGGCGCTGTCATCAAACACCGCAGTGAAAGCCTTGCTGCCCTCTCGATTCGGCGCCTGGATGCGGCCAAGCGCTACCTCAAGTCGTTCGGCGGCGGCGAGCTGTCGCGTCTCAGGTCTGGCTGTCATTGCTACCACCCGTATCAGAGTTGACGATCAGGAAATGACCGGCAGGACCGGAATATCATAACTATGCCTGAGCGAGCGGTTGAGGACCGGATCGTTCAGCTCCATCTCGAAGCGCGACGCCGGCCGGATTCCACCGATGGCTCCCGGGGTGCCGCAAAACATCAACGTGCCAGCCGGGAGCGTGTCGGCGCCTGTGTGTTTGCGAATAAGATCGCGGGGCGTTCTCAGCGTCGAAACCGGACTGTCCTGATAGAGCACCCGTTCGCCATCAATCGTCGCCCATGAGCGAAGGGTCAATTGATCCCAGTGACCTTCGACGTCGGCATAGGACCAAAGTTGCGTCCCGACGGGCTTGCCGCAAAGCTGCTTCGACAGGGCAATGCCGGACGCTTCCGCCTTTCGATCCGTGTGATCGGACCCAATGCCGATCCAAAGACCATCGGCGAGGGCCACGACCACCGGCTCTACCTCGCCAGAGCTGTCCGGGCCGAGGACGACCAGTTCATTCGCTTGCGAGAGTGTTTGAGCGGCCACACGATAATAAAGCGGCGTGGTCGAGGGGCGCGGAACGCCGATTGCGGCGAGTTCTTCAATGTGATGCTCGATCGCAGCGGGGTCTCGGCCAGCCCATCCCGCGATAATCAGGGAGTGTATCTCGACCCCGATACGATCGCTTCTATCGTTCGCTATGCGGTTGAATTCCAGAAACATCTGTTTTCCTCAGACTCATGCTGATTTCGTGAGTATCTCGCCGCGCTCGATCTGCAGCGTTCGGTCGGCGATTTTGTCGAGCAGCGCAGGACTGGATTCGGTGATGAGCAGCGCAAGTTCAGGCCGATGCTTGCGCAATTCGCCTAGCGTGCGCGCGTAGTCCAGCGCCAACGCCGGCGCCAGTCCTTGAAACGGCTCGTCGAGCAGCAACAGCTTGCGTGCGACCAGGAGCGCACGGCCTAGCGCGACCATCTTACCCTGACCGCCGGAGACGCCACCACCGGGCCGCTCGCGCATTACGTGCAACTGAGGCAGCAGAGTGTAGACTTCGTCAAGCCGCCGCTTGATCTCGCTCTTGCTCAACTTCAACGCCAGCCCGGGGAGAGTGATGTTGTCCTCGACACTCAATTCGGCGACCAGTCGCCGATCTTCCGGTGCATAGCCGATCCCGGCTCGCGCACGATAATGAGCCGGAAACTGGCCGAGGTCATCGACATCCAGCCTGATGGAGCCGCTGTCGAGGTCGAGAAGCCCCATGATCGCCCGCAGCGTGGTCGTCTTGCCGGCGCCGTTGCGGCCGATCAGCACCGTCGTTTTCCGCTCAACGATATCGCAGCTGACATCACGCAGCACGCGAACGCCCTCGATCGAAACCTGAACCTTATCGAGGCTTAGCATTACGCAACCCCCACGACACTTTGCAGAACTCTTTCATCCTTGAAAACTACGTCCGGATGTCCTTCGGCCATGATCTTCCCGGCGTTCCAGACAAGAACGCGGTTGGCATAGCGGGCGACAACATCCATGTCATGCTCAACGAAAAGAGCTGTCATTTGCCGCTGCCGAAGCGCGCCCATCAAAGCCTCCATCAAGGGAAATCGCTCCAACGAGCTCACACCGCTGGTCGGCTCATCAAGCAGCACAAGGCGCGGCTTCAGGGCCAGCGCGATCGCAATATCGAGCAATTTTCGATGGCCTTCAGGCAACGTGCTGCTGATACGATCTTTGTCATCGGCCAGCCCGACCAGTTCGAGCAGCGCCCTTGCCTCCTCACGTCGGGCTTCGGTTTCGAGGGGACGAACCATCGTCCATAGGCCCTCCTTCGCGGCGAGCGCCAGCATCATGTTGTCGATAACCCGCTGATCGGAGAACAGCTGAGGAATCTGGAATGCCCGTGCGACACCCAGGCGCGCGATTGCACGAGGCGTGAGACGCGTGATGTCCCGCCCCTCGAGATGAACGCTGCCAGATTTCGGCCGGACGTAACCGGTGCAAAGATTCAGAAGGGTCGTCTTGCCGGAGCCGTTCGGCCCAATCACCGCGAGGAATTCGCCCTGATAAATATCGAGGCTCACGCCATCCGCGGCCTTCACGCCGGCAAAACCGACATGGAGATCTCTGGCCTGTAGAATGGTTTGCTTCATTTCGCCACCACCTCGCGGCGCGCGAGAAGACCGTAGAGTCCTTTCGGCAGGAACATGATCACGATGATCAGTGCTGCGCCGACGATCAAATTCCATGCATCCGTGACGGTGACCGCGGCACTGTGAAGGAGTTCCAGAAACAGTGCGCCGATAAATGCGCCTGGCACGCCGCCTATTCCTCCGAGAACAGCAACAAGGACGAGTTGGCCCGACGCTGTCCAGAACGCGAAGTCGGGGACAACGCGGCCAATGGCAAATCCCGTGATTGCGCCGCCAAGACCCGCCAGAGCAGCGGAAACGACATAGGCGATCAGCAGAACTGCCCAAACCGGAATTCCAAGATATTCAAGCCGGACTTCATTTGTATGGACCGCCGACAAAGCATGACCGAGCGGGCTATCAAGATAGCGATGGACACCAAGACCGACCACGACCATTAAAGCCAGGCTGCTGTAGAACAAGGTATTCTTGAAAGCCGGCTCGCTGAGCACGATCCCGAAAACACTTGGAACGGGAACCCCCATTCCGTCCGTCCCGCCCGTGACTCCATAGAGTTTGGCAAACAGCGCATAGAAAACCATTGAAACCGCGAGATTCAGCATCGCAAAGAAAATCGCGCGGTAGCGAACGAGAAATGCACCGACCACGGCGCCCGCCAACCCGGCCGCCAGAACCGACAGCGCGACCAGAGCAGCGAAGTCATTGATGCCAGCCCGGGCCAGGAAGGCGACGCCATAGGCACTTGCGGCAAAAAACATGGCGTGACCGATCGAGATCAAGCCGGCACGAAGCAGGATCGCTACGCCAAGCGCCGCGAAACCCTTGGCTATCGCCAGGGTCAAAACGAACTCTAGCCATGGAGCCAGTATCGGCGCGACAGCGAGGGCGAGAACCGCCGCGATAGCAAGAGTTATGCGCATCATATTCTCCGGGCTGTGACGGAACCGAACAGTCCGTAGGGGCGTATCAGCAGAACAATCAACATCGCCGCATAGGGAGCCACAGCATCGAGCGCAGGAACGTAATAGATCGCCAGCACGCGCACGAACCCGACGATGAGCGACGCGATTGCGGCTCCCTCAATCTGACCAAGGCCGCCAATAGCGGCGACGGCGAATGCAAGGACCATCGTGTCGGCTCCCAATCCCGGTGCGACGCCGGATGTCGGCACCGCCAGCGCGCCTCCGAGCGCCGCCAGGAAGACTCCCAGCGAGAACGCAAGAATGAATATCCGGTTGGTGTCGATGCCAATCGACTGCGCCATTTCGCGATCGGCCACCACCGCCGTGATCAACCGCCCGAGCCGGGTGTGCCTGATCAAGAGCCGCAAACCGATAATGACGAGGACCGCCATTCCGATCAGAACAATCTGGTAGTTCAGATAAACGACGCCACCGATGAGCGACGTGCCGAGAAGGCGCATGGGAGCGTCCTCATACAAGGACTGCACACCAAAGACCATGCGCTGCACATCCTCGAGGATAAGGAAGAGTCCGAAGGTGATCAGGATTTGAACAGCTTCGGACTTTCCATAGGTCCATCGAATCAAGGTGCGTTCAATAAGCGGTCCAAACAACGCCGCAACGAAAACCGCACTAAACAGCAACGCCACGAATGACAGATACGGACTGAGCTGCCTGCTCGCAATGAACAGGCAGATCGAGGCCGCCACATAGGCGCCGATCGAGTAGAGGCTCCCATGCGCCACATTCAGGACGCGCAGCACGCTGAATACCAGCGTCAGGCCAACGGCCGCGAAAAAAATCAGCGCGGCGCTGGCAAGACTGTCCAGTAACAACGGAATGACGGTATTCGACATTAAGACACCTACTCAGAGTGAACTTGGCGAAGTAACAGGCCCGCCTATTTGTAGCTTCCGGGCTTGGGTAAGGACTTCGCGAACTCCGGCGTCAGCGTCGAAATCCAGGCGACAGGGTCTTGCCCTTCCTTCGGCATCAAGGTGTCACCCTTGTAACGAACCATTCCGCCGATCACAGGGAATGGATAGTCTGGCGACTTCGCTGTAACGCCGACGATTTGATCGACGACGCCGTCATTGTCGGAACGCGTTTTCATTGTTCCGGTGAGCGTCGCGACAGAGCTGCCTTTCATGGCTTCCGCGATTTCCGCGCGAGTCGGCCACTTGCCGCCATTCTTCTGCATCGCGGCTTTATAGGCAGCCTGCACATAGAGCAGCGTGTTGGCCATCTTGATCGACGGGAACACAGGATATTCGCCGAAACGCGCCTTGTAAGCGTCGGCAAATTTCTTCGTTTCAGCATTGGCCTTGGCATCCGGCGACATCCACCAGCCATCGCCCAGAACGCCAACAATGACGCCGTCCGGCAGGGTCACCCGCTGAAGCACCGTTTCACCAAGAGCCAGAACCACCTGACTCGATGTGAACAGACCGCGCGGCGAGGCTTGCCGCACGAAATTCTCCAGATCTGCGCCCCAGAGGTTGGAGAAGATTACATCCGGACGAGTTGTGGCGAGACGCGAAATCTCGGTTTGATAGTTCGGCGAGCCGAGCTTCGGGAAAAGCTCAGCAACGATCTGAATGTCGGGCTTCAGCGCCTTGAGCGCCGCCTTGAAGATCTTCGCGGCATCGTGACCGAAAGCATAATCAGGATTGATGATCGCGACAGTCTTCACATCCGGCTTTTGCGCAAGAAGGTAGATCGCGTAGGCAATGAACTCCGGAACAGTGTTCCCGTTGGGACGGAACACATACTTGCTCTTTCCATCCATCAGAAGCTGATGCGTGTCGCAATTCCAGCCGACCGTTGGCATCTCGAGTTGCTCTGCCAGAGGCGCCAGCGCCAGACAGTTTGCGCTGGACAACGCAGCCAGCATGACCTGGTTCTTCGGATCGCCGGCCATGCGCCGATATTCCGCGATGATGCCCTGGGTGCCCTGCGCTTCGTCAACATAGGTCGGGCTCACCGGAACGCCGCCGATGCCACCCTTGGCATTGATCTGCTCGATCATCAGGTCAGCAGCATTCTTGCCTGGCATGCCATAGGCGGCGGCCGGGCCGGATGTGAATGTGAAAATGCCGACTCCGAGAGAACTTGGCTTCTCCTGCGCGGCGACAGGGCCTGCCGATGCAAGTCCGACGGTAAGCGCGAGCACAGACATGTATGTCTTCAACATCATAATGTTTCCCTCTTATCCAGCTTTGTTCGTTATCGAATGCAACAATGATGCCTAGACATCACACGGGATCGAAGTAATGGATTTCCATAAGCAGGCAGCCATTGACTGACTTGAACGGTCCATGCGGCGCATGCGGCGGGCGGCATGCATAGGTATTGGGCGGGAAGCTCTTGCCGCCCTCTCCCTTTTCATCGTTGCCGACGATCAAGTCGCCAGACACGAGATAAACCTCTTCCCAGTATTCGTGAGAGAATGGCGCCGTCGTGTATACGCCGGGTTCAAAGCGCAATAGCCGCGTGCGGGTCCCTCGCCTGTTCTCCTCATCCAGCCCACCGGAGAGGATTTTCTGCTGGATACCTGCCGGGTAGCCCGTTGGGACTTCCCAACCGCTATTCATGTCCAGCGTGTAGAATTCGTCGTGCTTCTTGTTGACTGGCATATTCGTATCTCCTCGTTCAATAATCAGGCGGCCTTGCTGGGGGAAACTGAACCGCCAGCCAGGTCATACGAATCGAGCATGCGTTGAACGAGCGCGTCCGATCCCGCCCAATCAAAGGTGCGGTAGGAGTGACCCTTGGTGACGAAGGTCGCGCCGGCGTAGAACATCTCATACTGCTGGTGACGCGAACCGAACTCAGACCCGACAGCATCCCAGGCGAGCTTGTAGAATTTCACTCTTTCATGCGAATTCGCCTTCGGAGACTGCTGCGTCTTCTCTATGAGACCTGCGATTTCCGGATTTGCGAAATCGGCGATCGATGACGGCAGCATGATCATTCCGCCGCCGGCGAGTTCGCGCAGCGTATTGAGAATGTGGGAATAGAGCTGCTGCGTCAGGACCTGCGCTGTATAGAGCGTATGGCGATGCGGAATAAAATAGGGGCCGATATGGGATCCCTTGGCTTCCATCGCCGCAACAAGCGCATCGACCATTCCGGTTTCAGCAGCAAGCTGCCCCAGCATCTCCCGGACCTGAGGGAATTGCGTAACGCCATTCATATCGGCGGTGCGATGAGCCAGACCAGCCAGGAACTTGAGCTTGACGCTCAATCGAACCATCGCCTGATAGTTCTGATAGACGTGGCAAGGTGTTGCGTGAAACTGCTTCTGGCACATTTCGACATTGCCTTCGATGAAGACGCGATCCCAAGGCACCTTCACGTCGTCGAAATAGAGCACCGAGTCATTTTCGTCGAAACGGCTGGACAACGGGTTGTCAAAGATCGCGCCGGAAGCGTCCTCATAGGACTTGCGCGACAGCATCTTCAGGCCCTTCGTATTCATTGGGATCGCAAAGGACATCGCATATCGCTCTTCGCCCGGACGCATCGGCTGGATGGTCGTAACGAAGACCTCGTCGGCGATGACGCCGCCCGTCGCCAGCATCTTGGCACCCCGGACCGTAATTCCCTCCGCATCCCGATCGACAACGCCCGCGGTCAGGAAAGGATCGGCCTGTTCAGCCGCGCCTTTCGAGCGATCCGCCTGCGGATTGATGATGACATAGGTGAGATAGAGATCTTTATCGCGCGCATAACGGTAGTAGGATTCGAGAGCGTCCGCGCGCGCTGGATCATAAGCCTTGAACACATCGAGGCCCATGTAGAGACCGGAAATGCACGACGCGACATGGTCAGGAGCCCGCCCCATGAAACCAGCGTGCAGCGATGCCCATGCCTCCAGCGCCTTGCGCCGATCCACCAGCTCCGCATAGGACGTTGGCAGCTGCCAAATGCGATTGGCACGTTCGCCATTATTGTCGAACGTCATCAACTCCTGATTGGCAGGCGCACTGGCGAAATCGAACAGGCCTGCCATCGATGTCGCGACATTGCGGAAGGCATGATGGGCCGTTACGTCACCGACTGACTCGCCATTAATGTATATCGCGCGACCGTCCTTCAGGCTCGACAGATAGTCCTTTGCTGAGCGCATCGTGAATCCTCCGGTTAAATTCAGTAGTGGATGGGCAGCGGCCAGGTCGGCTCGCGCTCGGTTTCGTCAATGAGATCGCGGTAACGGCCACGAAAGAAAATCAGCGGCGCAGGCGCTTCGGAATGGACTGCATGGCGAACGACGCGGACGACGAAAATCACATGATCGCCGCCGTCGTAATTTGCGTAGGGCTCGCATTCGAAATGAGCGAGGGCGCCGGAGATCAAGGGCGCTTCGGCGTGACCGACGCTGGTCTTTACCTGATCCCACTTGTTGGCGAGGGCACGCGCGAACTTGTTGGAGATGTTCTCCTGTTCGCGGGCCAACACGTTGACGGCAAAACCCTTGGCCTCCTGCATCGCAGGCAGGCTCAGAGCTTTGCGATCGACGCTGAACAGAACGAGAGGCGGATCGACCGAAACCGAATTGAACGAGCTCATGGTCATACCGACAAGCTCGTCGCCCTTCCCGCGTGCGGTCACAACCGCCACGCCGGTTGCGAATTCCCCTAGAGTTCGCCTGAAAGCACGGTCTTCCATGTAGTCCTCACCCTGATAGCAATCTCAATCCTTTTTATCTTTGTTATTTAGCTTTATGACAAAGCTATTATTCCCTGTCAATTGGTTCGCACCGGCCGATACGTGGCTTGTTTCCCCTGTTGTGGTAAGCTCATGGAAATCAAAGAGAATGAGAGGCTTACAGTGCTAGACGTACTGTTGACGGCGTCGAAACCTGAACTCCTCGATGGAGACGGCGACAAAACATTCCGGGGTCTGCTGTATGATTATTTCGCCTTCGGCCGTAGCCTGGATGCTGCCCGGGCGAAGTTCGCGAGCTACGTCGATCTGTCGCCGACGCAATATCTGATCCTGATCGCTATTGCGCACTCAACGCTGGATGAGCCCATGGGCATCAACCAGATTGCCACGCGCCTGTATCTAAGCGGCGCTTTTGTCACCATCGAGGTGAACAAGCTTGTGTCCAACGGCTTGATCGAAAAGAGTACCCATCCAAGCGACGGCCGCCGTGTGCAACTGGCCGTCACAAATGAGGGCGTGAGCCGATTGACGCGCCTCGCCGCCTTCCAGCGCCCGATCAACGACGCACTCTTCGGAACGCTCACGCACGACGAGTTCAAAGTGTTGTCGCAGCTTCTTGCCCGTCTTGCGGCCGGAGGTGATCACGCCGTCAAGCTGGCGGAGCACATCGCTGCGACAATCGATCTTGATACGCTGCAAGAGTCTGCACCTCGCGATAAATCGCAGGCGCAGAAAAAGAGAGGCGCAAGACGCTAGGCACTTCCCTCTTTCGGACCTCAACTCCACACTATCCGCGCTGCGCAGGCCTTCGCAGCCGCCATCGACGACTGCATTTATCATCCGAGTGCTCGATGACTTCGACAGTTATTGAGGAGGCCTTGGCGTATGGTCGCTGGTTTGTTCGTTACAAATTCGCCCATTGATCTGTGACCTGTTTCACATACCCCTCTTCGGAGATGGGCTATTGGAGCGGCTTCGTTCACAGGAGGCTCTCATGCAAGCCCCAATGGGGAAAGTTTCCCATCTGGATCTGGATAGCCGGCGAAACTGGACAGTGTGTTGGCGATGGTCGATTTCGATTCTGGCTGCGGAGTTTGCTCTTGTCGTTGCCTTGGTTGGGTTCGCTATCGGATCCCGGCCCGTTTCGCGGGTCAAATCCGAATCCATGCAGATACAACAAGCTCAACAACAACGACCCGGTGCAAGCCGCAAAACCTGTCCGCTGGCTGATATCCGAAAAACGCTGGAACTTTGATACTGCTGTTTGGCTGGCAACGGTCCGGTTTGGTTATAACCAGCGAGGCAAGTGCGATCAGTCCTGTGACCGATCCGCCAAAGCCTTCAGCGAAGCAGTATCGACGACAGTGATCGAACCTCGTTGAAGACGGACGAGATCGCGGCGAGTCCACTCATGCAGTTGCTTGTTGACACTTTCCCTCGACATGCCAACCATCTCGGCAATCTCCTGCTGCGTGACGACAATCTCGTAACCTGATGCGGCGCTTGGCTTGTCGATCAGACGCAGCAACGCCTTGGCAAGCTTGCCGGGCAGATCCGGAAATATGACCTGCTCCACGTGATCGCTGATCCAGCGCAGTCTCACGCAAAGCAGTTCTATCAACTTTTTCGCCAGCAGTGGCTGGCAACCCAGCAGGGCCAGAAAATCCCCCCGAGCAATGACAAACAATTCGCTGTTCGTATTTGCGACAGCGTCAGCAGTTCTCGCAAGACCATCGAGAACGGCAATCTCGCCGAAGATTTCCCCTTTGTCGATCAGGTTGAAGATAGCACCCCGACCATCAGCGGATGACACCCCAATCTTCACCGTGCCGCTGATGACGTAGAAAAGGCTATTGCCTGGATCTCCTTTCGCGAAGATTGTTGCTCCACGTTTGAACATTCGCTTTTTTGCAGAGCGACAGAATTCGTCGAGCGCGTGAGCTTCGAGGTCACGAAATAACGGATGGCCGCGCAACAGGCTCGTCCTGTCGCTGGAAGGTTTCGCGACTCCTGACCCTTTGTTCTGCAGCATCTGCGGATGGCCTGACGGCGAATGGCTAATTTCTTCGTGTTCCGCGATACTGGCGATACCGAGGGGGCGGTGCAATGCTATCCGTCCGAATTTCAGATCAATGGCCGCTCAGATTGTCCGAAATCCATACCGCCTCCGGGGTATCCCTTTGATGAATCGCGTGTTTATTTGTCTTTAAACGCCTCGTCCGGGGCCCGTCCGTCTTGCTATTGTCGGCGGAACACTTAACCTAGAATGGGCATAAATCTGCGGGGCTGCCATGAGCATGGGGCTACGTAGCTTGATCGGCAACACAGACCATCGCTGTAGCTACTGTGGTTTCCTGATGGAACCTGCAGCCCGATTTTGCGGCGGCTGCGGGCGGCCGAGGGCTCGCCCCAGCGGCGCGCATGCGCTTTCTTTTCTGCAATCGAACCTGCCAGCAGACCTCGTTGATCGCATCTTGCGATCCGGCGGCGCAATGCTCGGCGAGCGCAAACACGTCACGGTTGTTTTTGCGGATGTGCGCGATTCAACCGCCCTCATCGACAAGCTCGATCCGGAGGAAGCGCTCCAACTTCTCGGTCCCGTCCTCAAAAGCCTGATGGACGCGGTCCATCAGCATGACGGATTCGTCAATCAAACGCTCGGCGATGGCATTATGGCGCTTTTCGGAGCTCCTATCGCAAGCGAGGATCATGCGGTGCAGGCGTGCAGCGCAGCTCTGGCAATGCGTTCCGCGGTCGATGAGCTTAATCACGTGACCGGCAGAGACATCGCCATCCGCATTGGCATGAATTCCGGCGAGGTCGTCATCCATTCGATTGGTAACAATCTCGCGATGAACTATGACGCCGTCGGAAAGAGCGTTCATCTAGCTGCACGGATGGAAGAGATTGCTAAGCCGGGTGAGATCATGCTCACGGCAGCAACCCATGATCTCGCGAAAGGCTTTGTGACGGTCCGGCCGCACGGATTCGCAAACGTTAAGGGCGTCTCGGAAGCCGTTGAAGTTTTCGAGCTAACCGCAATGCGGATAAGAACCCGGTGGCAGGTCCGATCCGCAAGAGGCCTCAGCTTCCTCGTTGGCCGTCAAAACGAACTGAACAGTCTGCGAACCGCTCTCGAAAACGCCGCGGCGGGAAATGGGCAGTCGCTGACCATTGTCGGTGGTGCGGGATTGGGGAAGTCCCGGCTGATACACGATTTCATCCGAAATCTGTCTGACGAGTGGACCGTGCTCGAGACCGCCTGCCCTTCGCAACGAACGAGTTCGAGCTACTACCCCATCAGCATTTTAATCCGTGCCATGTTTGAGATCGGCACCGATGATACCCCCGAAACCGTGATCGATCGTATCAAGGAAGGGATCAACCGGCTGGACCTCTCGCTATCGACCTTCCTGCCGTCAATTCTCTCGCTGCTGGATCTCAATACGGACAATCAGGATTGGAAAAAGCTGGAACCGTCAGAAAGGCGGCTGAGAACCATCGAAGCTGTAAAATCGCTTGTGCTTCGTCACGCGCAATCAAGGCCCTTGGTGGTCCTGATCGAAGATCTGCACTGGAGCGACGCGGAGACGAGGCTCATTTTGCAGAATCTGGCCGACGCACTGGACGGAGCTCAGATCGTGCTGATCGCGACACAACGCCCTGAGGTCGCGCCTCCGGAACGCGGCACAACGCGTCTCGATTTGTTGCCGCTTGACGATACGACTTCTCGTCAACTGATCGACTGGCTCATGGGCGACGACGGAAGTCTCGTTCCAATAAAAAGAAGGATACTGGCGCAGGCCCAGGGCAATCCACTGTTCATGGAAGAACTTGTCCAGACGCTCAAGGAAACAAAATTTCTGGATGGACATCCGGGCAGCTATCGGGTCGCCAAGAAGACGGGGCGAGTTGAAATTCCACCGACCATTCATTCGGTGCTCGCAGCTCGCATCGATCTCCTCGATGGATTTCCAAAATCGTTGCTTCAGACTTCAGCCGTCATCGGCATGGAGATTTCCGTCGATTTGCTTTCGGGAATGATGGGGGCGACCTCCGACGAAATTTCCAACGAACTGCGAATCCTGGAAACCTCCGATATTCTCCGAAAGATCAGAAGCGCGACATCCGCCGACTATTCCTTCAAGCATGAGCTCACACGGGATGTTGTCTACAGTACCATGCTGCTGGGTCTTCGACGCTCGCTTCATGCCAAAGCTGTCGAAGTCATCGAGGCGCGCTTCGCCGACCGCCTCGACGAGCACATTGATCGGCTTGCTGATCACGCGTTCCAGGCTGAGCTATGGGAAAAAGCTGTTCCGTATCAGCTGCGCAGTTGCCGCCGCGCCATCAAACGCGGAGCCAGCCACGACGCCGTGAGCATTTGTGAACGTGGTCTGGAAACCCTGTCGCATCTGCCAGCATCCGCCGCAAAGATCAAAGCCGGGATCGACTTTCGTCTTGCACTTGTGATCGCACTCGAACCGCTCGGCAAACATCGCCAGATTGCCGACGTACTGCGCGAAGCCAGCCGTTTGGCCGATCCCTTCGGAGACCCGCAGCGTACCGCCGCGGTCAATTGCCAGCTTGCCGTTGCACTTTGGAGGCTCGGCGAGCATTCCACCGCAATGGCGGCTGCCGAAACAGCAAAGAGTATCGCTAATCAGATCCGCGATTCATCGCTCCAGTTTGCCTCGCTTCTTATTATCGGCATTGTTCATCACGAGCTCGGCAATTTCGCAACCTCGATTGATATGCACGAAAAGTGTATAGCTCTTGAAACGCCGGAACTCGATCAGAAGCGCGCTGGCTGGGCCGCCTATCCGAGTGTCCTCCTGCGTACGTTCATAGCGGATTCATTGATTGAACTGGGTGAACTCGGCCGCGCGCAAACGGTGGCCGAAGACGCCAGCCTGCGCGCTGAGATCCTGGATCACGCCTACTCGCGAGCGAACATCAATCATGTACTCGGGCGCCTGCGAACCGCGCAAGGGCGATATGCCGAAGCGCTCTCCCTTCTAAATGAAAGTTGGCAGACCTGCCTCGATCTCGAAATGGTCCAGATGTATCCGGTCTTTGCTGCCCGAATGGGCGAAGCGCATCTCGCGGCAGGCAACGTCGAGATTGCTCTCGATATCCTGTCGGTGCCTGAACGACTCGATGTGCCACTGGCTGAACATTCGTTCGGCTGGCGCTATCTCTTTCTTGCTCAAAGCCGGACGCTGCTTGCCGCTGGCCGCCTTGCGGATGCGAGGGCAGCGGGTGAACGCGCGCTCGCGCTTGCTGAGCAGCGAGGGGAGCCGCCACAACAAGCATATTCCACACACTTGCTCGGAGAGATCGCGCGCGCCGAGAATCCGCGGGACCTCACCATTGCGGAGGCATATTTCAAGCGCACGCTTCAGCTCGCGGAGGAATGCGGCATGCAGACCCTAGTAACGATGTGCCATCTGGCTCTCGGAAATCTAGCGAACCAACATGACACCTCCAGTGGCGCGCACAAATGAATTGTCCTCAGACATGCGAATCTCAGATCGACGCAAGTTCAGGTCGCGCCAAAGCGCGCACCGCTTCAATGCCGGGCAGAAAGAAGTACGCCCCTCCGCGAACTCTGACGAACGGACGCGGTCGGTCGATATAGTAATTGGTTGGACGATTCTGAATCGTGACGACATCTCCAGCACAACCGAAGTGTCCAAGCGGATCCGCTCCCGCATGAAGACCTCCGAACTGAGTATTATTGAGCCATGAGTGCTGGATCATTTCGAATTGCCCGGCGATATCTGCATTGAGGGCGATGAACGAGATGCCACGCGCCCCTTGCTGGCTGGCCGGGTTGCCTTCTGCCGCATCGAGCCGCTCCCCATACGGCCGGCCACGCCGGATGATGCGATGCATTTTTGAAAGGCGTAGCGCAGTGTCGGCGTCAGGCCCTATCGTATCCCGGGGATTTGCGCGGCGAATGTGCGCTCCTATCGGGCACGCCATGCCAAAACGATCCTCGAAATGGTAGAGAAAATCGTTGCGCGGAGGGGTATCAGGACTCCGGTCGACGGGAATTAAAGGATCGCCTTCGCGCGTTCGGCCAACCAGCCTCGCCGCAATCCTTTCGCGCGCAGGCTCATCGGCTCGCCCATATACGTGTTTGGCTGCGCTTGAAACGAAGTCATTGAACGCGGGCACATCCTGCTCAAGCTGCCGGAAAACAAGATAGGTACCGTTGCGCCGAATATCGCGCACTTCTGGACCGTTACCATCCCTTGCACCCCAGACATTTGCAATACGGGTGCGTCGCTCATTCTTGTAACCGAGAATAAACTCACCGGGTTTGACAAGGTGAATGCGCCTCTCATCGGCGCTCAGTTCCTTGTCTTCATCGGGATCGCTGGCCTTCCTGCTGCGCTTCCTGTTTGCCTTCGGGGACCCTTCGATCATCGGCTGGGAAATTCCATCCCTAAAGCCAAAATGCTCTTTGCGATCTTCATAGACGCGACCTTCGAGAATTATGCGCTCCCCGTTCTGCCGCTGGGCCGGTTCGGCCGCGCCCACCATGGCACTGATCTCTGTGTCGATGAGTGCTGAGAGAGCGGATTTATCGGGGGCATAAAGCAGCAACATTCCATCGATGTCCCGGCAGCCATTCCAGCCACCCCAATCCCAGAATTCGGGTGAACTGTCTCCAACATCTCCAAGGATGCTAGATCGGCGCGCGGGACCAGCTGCGATTGGCTTGGGCGCGATGCCTTCGAGAAACTCCGGAGAAAAACTGTTCAGCACGCTGGCGCCGATACCAATTTGGTCCAGGCCTCGCGCCGTGAGCGCCAGATTTATCGCTTGGTTATCGCCGCGTACAAGGGCGCATGTCAGACGGCCGGCCAGCAAGCCCAGCCAACGCTTTGCAGCAACAGTCTCGCCGGGGACGAAATGCCAAAAGAGATAGGCGGAAAAGGGCAACTTTGGGTATCCGCTCAACACCAGTCTTTGGACATCCTCCCATTCGACCTTCTCCATGGCAATTCGTCCAGAGTCAGAGGTTTCGAAAGATCGAGTCGATTTCACCATAGCTTGATGGCTTGAACAGCGATTGTCTCAGTGCGGTATTGGCGTTGATATTGACGACGCTTAGCGTGGGATACGCGCTATACCAAACGATTGTTTCGATCTGGCTTTGCCGCACATAAGCCTTGAAGGGTTGCTCGGCCTGCGCCCCTTTCCAGAACAGCAACTTAGACGCAGGGAAGCAATAACGTTTGTCCCCTGCCCGAACGAACGTGTTGGACCAAATGGCGTTCAGACCCTTTACTGCCGCCAGATCGATGAATTCGTTGAGATAGCTCTCCCACGCGCCGCCAAAATTATCGAGAAACAGGAGCCGTCGACCTCCATCAATCATGACCCAGCGCGCGGAAAGGATCGTCGGTATCCCGCCAAGCTCCCCGCGATTGAACCAGAACCGGGAAAGCAGATTGATAACAAACAGTGCAAGGCGCAACAGCCAGCGCCGGACAAAGCCTGGCTTCACGGACGTGACGCTCGCCAGATGGTTTTGATATCTGTTGATGCCGCCCTCTTCACGTGTGTACTTTTTGGCGTTCTCCTGAGCACGTGCAATGAGTTCAGCAGGATCGGAGAAATTCCGTTTGTCTTTTGCCTCGAGTACTCCGACCATCCCGAAGATGACGAGGCCGATGGCGTAGTATGTTAGGATGCCGATAAGGCCGTACCCCACGACGACAAAGACGGTAAAGACGATAAATCGGACAATCGTGGCAATCTGTTCATTGACGACAAACGGAATATGGCGCGCGATGAGCAGAGCACCGATGGCCACCGCGATGACCATTGCGAACCTGACAAGATCAAGCAGCAACCGCCGTACGTTCTCGCGAACGGCATCATATGGCCGCAGCTCAACAGCGATCTTCAGCGACGTTGCCCAGTAGTACAGGGCCAAAATAACAACGCCAACAAGAATCAGGCGTCCGACGATCGAAGTTGCCGCGATAAGCGATGCCCAGAATCCCGGCTCGGTTGCTTCGACTTGCGCCAAGCGAGCTACGGTCGTGCCTGAGATGACTGCCAGCAGTACAGAGCCCGCAAGAAAAACGATCAATGTGTATCTGACGATAACTGCGAGCTGCAACGGAAAGCGATTGATGAAAAGCTGGTCGTGAGGATTTTTCGTCCAGCTGGTGAGGAAGAGTTCAAAAATGCGAACGATCAGCCAGACGACGCTCAATGCGATTAGAATGTGCAGGATCGCAGGCTCAATCGCCATATGACCGGCAATCCATGGAAACCAGGAGACGATGAAACTGCCAACATCGGCACCAATCTGACTCACCCGGTCGAAAACCCTAACAATATGACCGTGTAATACGAACGGCCCCAAGCCGAACAGCGAACCAACAGCCAAGCCGGTGCCACATACCGTGGTGAACGCCGCCATGATCGCCACCCAGACAATCAAGGAGCGCTGCTGAACCTCCCAGGGGATGGGTGCCGGTTGCTCGGCCCAGCGATTGTCATCCCGGCCCCGCACATGACGCCGCACCTCGTCAAGGATTCCTGCCGATCGCGCAGGAATGGCTTCGCCTGATGACCATCTGCCTGCAAGGAACGACACGATGTTGTTGCGGACAAGATTCTCCCCCTTCACTTGCCCAACCGAACGCCCCGGACTGCCACAGAAGAACGTGTTCGCACCGACGTCGTGGCGGATGAGGTATTCCTTGATAAGCTCAGGAGCTACGAGTCCAGAGAACGCGTAATCGGCACAATGCCGATAGACCTCATGCATGCCCTCCGATGCGACATCGAGCAGTTCGCCGAGAAAATCCTCGATTGGGCCATCGAATGTTGCTTCGAATACAAGGCTCGGTGCAAACGCGTCGTCCGCATCGAGCACGACAAAGCTGCAAAAATGCAGGCTTGCGATCCTGTCGAACCGAAACAGCGGCTGACATTGCAAAAAACTACCGGCAGAAAGAGGTTCAGCCGTGTCCCGCAAGTATTTACGACATGCGTCCACAAGCCCCGGCTTGAGCGGCGTGATAATTGTCGTGTAGTTCGGATTCACCGTTCCTGCGCCCCAGCGGCTCGCTTGTTAAACGTGAGCACAAATGAACAGGGTGCTGGCCCTTCATAGCGGACCTGGCCATCACTTCCCGATGCACGAGCAAGATCAGGAAGACGGAGCAACGCCCGCACCATCTCCATAAGGGCATTCTCGGCAACATATTTACCAAAACAGCGACGATCCCCGTCGCCAAAGTGAATGTAATTGTCGATCGGCCGCTTGGGATCGAAATGTGATGGTCGTGGAAAGACATCGGGATCGAACATTGCGGCCAACGGCCCGGCCAGAATGCGCGCTCCGGCCGGAACGACACGCGCGCGTTTCGTTCCATTCGCGATGATTGTCTCGCGCGGTGCATCACGAACCAGCAGAGGAAGCATCGGCCGGAATCGCAGCGCCTCGTAAATATAATGTGCAAGCGCGTCTTGCGACTGCTTTACACGCTGCGCGGCAGATTTCAGATCCACCTCGGAGCCTGTGCCTCCAATGCTGTGTTCGTGAGCTTCCGCGCGATCAAGTACAGCGGCGAGCTTCTGCGCTTCTCGCAATGCTCCGGGATGCGCCAGGAGTTGATCAACCGTGTGCGCGGTCCCGCGAACAACCGTCGCCAAGCCGGTTGCGACCAGACCGGTCAGGTATCGGCGGACCCAGTCTTCGTCGAACCAACTCGGGTTGGTGCGGGCGCCGAGCAATGCACTCAGTCGCGTCAGAAGATTGTCGGGCCGATTACCTCGATGCGAAGAGCTGGTTGCCGATTTCGCCACTGCAATTTCTTCCAGCAGCAGTTGCGTCAATTCGATCATATCCTCGCGAGAATCGATCCATGGCTGCGAGCCGACCGGTGGATTGACCATGATAATGCCGGCAAGATTGCGCGTCGCGCGCGCCATGCGGCGTTTGTCGCCTTTCAGCGAAGGAACCCCGAAATAGTCGGCTGCGATACGGACAACAACCGGCTCCGCAAATTCGGCTACCATATCGATCCTGCCATCGGCAGCGCCTATCCTCTCGCGGCATTCTTCGACAACGGTCTTCTTGATGATCTGCGGATCAACGTCTCGCTTGACCACACTCTGAAGAAGTTCGCGCTCTCGTTGGTGTTGCTCATTCCAATCTACCGTCATCAGGAATGGGCCCCATGGCATTCCTGGTTCGATCACCTCACCGAGCGTGAAATCATCGAACCGCCCGAGAATCTCTCGAACATCATTCATTTTAGTGAGGATCACGAGATTGCCGAAGATCGCGATGGGGCGCACACGGCGAAGCAGCGTGAAAACGATCTGGAGCAACCAAAGGTGCGAGAAGATGTAGGAGCTGAAGCGGTAGCCGACCATCCGCCGGGCGAGTGAAAACTTTGCGACAAGTCGCGTCAGCGAACCGCCGTCAGTTGCCCGCCAACGCGGACCTTCGACCGTTGATTCAGGAACGTTCGTACCCATGACGACATCCCGCAATTATCTTTGGCGATCTACGCTAAAAAAACGGACGGCAATCAATTGGTCGGTGCAACAGGCTGCATATTACCATCTCCAGAACGGAGCAGCAACGGCGCGATTTTCCTATTGATCCGGGTAAACTTCCGGGCGCTTCCGATTCAATATCTTGATAGTCGCGACGACGGCGACAAAGGAAAGCAAAGTGGCCACGCCGAACCATCTCATGTGATCGTGGCTTCGGAGATCTGTCTTACTTCAATCGTATCCTCAAGAAGCGGTTCGGAATAACACCACTGGAAACCGGCGCACGAAATATCGGCTTGGCCAGCGCGAGCGACTCCTCAAACTAACTCTGGGTCCGCTGCGCCCGGACGAGTTGCTTCGCCCGTCCAGCCGGCCGGCGATCAGGCTTGTCAAAAGACATACGGCATCGGCAGCCTGTCGCCCCACATCGGCAGCAGACGACCGCGCGATGGAAGCATCAACCGCGGCAAGCAGCAGCCTGCATAACGTCCTTCGAAAGCGGAAAATTCTGCTCGCCGGTCTGCATTGAAAGCGCCGTGCACGAAGGGTGAAATGAGGGACGAAATGAGAGCTTGGTATACGATTGTTATGTATACCAACTTGCGCTAGACACTGACGCCCCCTCCCCGAAGGGGCTATTCCCCTGCGGAGTTAAGGGTTTGGCCAGTGCCGTTTCCTTACCCAGGCAGAATTTGGATGTGGCGACCTCCCGGCCCAGCTTGGGTTGAGGCGTTAAGGCATAATTTTTTGGATGAGAGAGCATGGCGCGCAATATTCTGATTCTTGGAGCTTCCTACGGTTCGCTGCTGGCAACAAAACTGCTGATGGCTGGTCACAACGTGACCCTCGTTTGCCGAACGAAGACTGCAGAACTTATCAACCGTGACGGCACCGAAGTCCGCATCAAGCTCCGCGATGAACCGGCGCACCGGTCAATCTTTTCGCGCGATCTGCCCGGGAAACTGGACGCAACCTCGCCCGATAAGGTCGATCTTTCTCGTTACGATCTGGTTGCTCTCGCCATGCAGGAGCCGCAATACACCAACCACACGATCCGGGTTCTGATGATCAAAATCGCCGAGGCGAAACTGCCTTGTCTTTCGATCATGAACATGCCCCCCCTGCCCTATCTCAAGCGGATTCAGGGACTGGCCGGTATGGACCTCGAAGAGGCCTATACCAATGCTCAGGTGTGGGAACGGTTCAAGCCGGGACTGGTGACGCTTTGTTCGCCCGATCCTCAGGCCTTCCGCCCCCCGGAAGAAGCGGCAAATGTCCTTCACGTGGGCCTGCCGACAAACTTCAAGGCCGCGATATTTGAAGATGAAGCTCACAACAAGTTGCTGCGTGAGCTCGAAGCAGACATCGACGCGGTGAAGCTGGATGGCCAGGACGTCCCCGTGAAGCTCAAGGTGTTCGACTCACTGTTCGTTCCGCTCGCGAAATGGTCAATGCTGCTGACCGGCAACTACCGCTGCATCACGCCGGACGACCCTCAGCCGATCCGCGACGCAGTCCACGGCGATCTGAAGCTCTCAAAGTCAATCTACGCGCATGTCGATGCGATCGCACTACGTCTGGGAGCCGACCCGCAGGATCAGGTCCCCTTCGAGAAGTACGCCAAAGCGGCGGAAAGCCTTCTCAAGCCATCGTCCGCAGCGCGCGCCGTAGCTAGTGGGGCGCCCTTCATTGAGCGAGTCGATCTGCTGGTAAAGTTGATTTCGCATCAACTCGGCATGCCCAATGCTGAAATTGACCGCACGGTCCAGGTGGTCGATCAAAAACTGAGCGAGAAGATCGTGGCGGGTGGATCGAGCGCGTAATCTCTTCTGAAGAATACTTCAGTACATCAGAGCTTTTTAGATCGTCGAAGCATGCGATAGCGTTCCAGACTACCGCTATGCATAATTCGGCCACCGAGCGGCCGGCCGATAATCCGCTCCGCAAGCAGCGCAGCCTCTATCAGCGCATCGAGGTTGACGCCGGTCTTGATGCCCATTTCGTGGGCCATGAAAACGATGTCTTCGGTGCAGATGTTGCCGGCTGCGGCGCCGTGCGAGTGGCCAGCAAACGGACAGCCCCCAAGCCCTGCGACCGAGCTGTCGAACAGGTCGACACCTATTCGCAATGCCGCGTAGAAATTCGCTGGTCCAACGCCCCGTGTATCATGCAAATGCAGACCAATGCGCGCGGTGGGCGCCAACTCACGAACAGCATCAACCCGGCGCTCGACCTCGGTCGGTACAGCCCACCCCACCGTGTCCGCCAGATAAATCGCGGGAATTGAACGGCCGTTTTTTCCGAAACGTTCCAGCACCCACCGGACATTCTCCGTTACGGCTTCAACAGGGACTTCACCCTGCAGATTGCACCCGAAAGCCGTCATGATGTAGACCGCCGCGATGGCAACGCCCGCGTCATCGTAAAGACGAATCCAGTCGTCCTGACGTTTACGCATCTCATCGGCATTGCAGCCATTGTTTTGCAGCGCGAACGCGTCGGAAGCGTAGAACAGCAGAACGCCCTTCAGATCCACGTTCTTCACGGTTGAAGCGCGCCTGAAGCCCGTCTCGTTGAGCCATAGCCCGGTGTGCTTCACGCCCGGGACCTTCTCAATAGCGGCGAAGAATTCAGCAGAATCCGCCATCTGCGGTACGTGCTTAGGGCTTACGAACGAAGCAACCTGAATCTGCTTGAGTCCGGTATGGGATAACGCGTTGACCAGAGCGACCCGGTCGGCCAGCGGAAAGATCTTCTTCTCATACTGAAAGCCCTCACGCGGGCCTTCTTCGTGGATCTCGATGGCCGCCGGCAAATCATTCATGCAGCATTCTCCACATCGGGCGAAATAACGAAGACGACTTGATCGCGCTCCACGGTCGCACCGACAACACAATCAATATGGGTCACACATCCTGCCGTTGGCGAAGCTATCGTCAACTCCATTTTCATCGATTCCATCACCGCCAGGACGTCGCCCGGGGCGATTGATTGGCCCATTTCGACATTGACCGACACGACGCGTCCCATCATCGGCGCTCTCACTTGCCCGTCATTGGCGCCAACATGCGCCAGAAGCGAGCCAGAGAGATAGGGATGAACCGCGAATCCCGCGTTCGCAACTGCCGACGCGAAGCCGGCAAACTTGTCCGACAGCGCAGGCGTCACCGTCATGACAACATCGTCGTAAGCAACGTACACTTGACCATCGCTATGAGTGTGGAACGCGAGCATAGCTACGTGGTTTTCGATGCTGACAAGCAGCGCGTCCGGGCGTCCTGCATAGCCGAACGTAACGTCATGAGACCGCCCCGGTGCGCCGAGATGGATCGCCGGGGCAGCGGCCGGCTTCGGCGCGCCGCTCCCCAGCCGCCAACCGGTCAATCCCTCGCGCCCGCCCCAAATGCAGTCTTTGCGTCGCGACCACAGCCACAGGCCGGCGGCGATATGCGCGTCGAGCGGAAAGTGAGGTACCTCGGTATCCGACGCGACCATGGCATCGATGGTGCCGGTGTGCACTTCGTTTGCGCGAACACTGGAGTCAGAGACAATCCTGCGCAGGAAAGTCAGATTTGTCGTGACGCCGCTGACCGTGCAATCCAGCAATGCTGCTTCAAGCCGTGAATAAGCCTCGGTCCGGGTTGCGGCGGTCGCGATCAGCTTCGCGATCATCGGATCGTAAAAGGGCGTAATCGCCATACCCGCGATAATGCCCGCATCGACACGAATCATATCGGTCAGCCGCAGGTTTTCAATGGTGCCAGTTGAAGGTAAGAATCCATTATCGGCATCTTCTGCGTAGAGTCGCGCTTCGATCGCAACACCCGATACCGTCACATCAGCTTGCGCAAGCGGCAAGGCGCCATCGGCGACGGCTCGGATTTGCAGTTCGACCAGATCGAGTCCCGTGACGCTTTCGGTGACGGGGTGCTCGACCTGAATTCGCGGATTGACCTCGAGGAAGAATGCATCGCTATCCTTCACGATAAACTCAACCGTGCCGAGTCCGGCATAGCGGACCCTCTCTCCGAGCCGCACCGCATGGGCGAGAATGCTTTCGCGCAAGGCCGGATCGAGGCTGAGAACCGGTGCTTCCTCAACCACCTTCTGGTGCCGACGCTGCAGACTGCATTCACGGTCGAACAGGTGAATGACACGGCCGTTTCCGTCGCCAAGAATCTGGACTTCGATGTGACGTGCATCCGGCAGAAACTGTTCGACGATCAGGCTCGGATCGCCAAACGAGCTCTTGCCCTCACGCATTGCAGCTTGAATATCGGCGCGAGCGGTCACGGCATTGGCCACCACACGCATGCCCTTGCCACCCCCGCCGGCAGCAGCTTTGAGCAGCACGGGAAGCTTCATCCCTGCGACCGCACGCTCGATCTCCTCGATCGAGGCGCTCGGCCTGTCGGTGCCCGGCACCACCGGCACACCGGCAAGCCTGGCGATCTGTTTGGCGGAAGCCTTGTTGCCGAATTGACGCAACACCTCGGGCGACGGTCCAATAAAGACAATGCCTTTCCTTGCAAGCGCCTCGGCAAAGTCGCCGTTCTCGGCCAGGAAGCCATAACCCGGGTGAACGGCATCCGCCCCCACGCGCAACGCCGCTTCGACGATGCGATCGATAACGAGATAGCTCTCGGTGGCAGGCGCCGCGCCGATTTCGATGGACTCACCGATCTCACGCACATGCAACGCAGTATGATCCGCGGCCGAATGCACGGTGGCAACCTGGATTCCGAGCTTACGGCAGGTGCGCGCGATCCGGCAGGCAATCTCTCCGCGATTGGCGACAAGAATCTTCTTAAACATGCGATTGCCGCCTTACATTCGGAATACGCCGAAGCGCGTGTCTCGACGCGGCGTCCGACTAGCCACATCGAGCAGGAGAGTCATGACTTCGCGCGTCTCCCCAGGCTCGATGACACCATCGATCCAAAGGTTGCGGGCGAAGTTATATGCGTTAGCGAATGTCTCATATTCACTGCGGATGGGGGCCTTGAAGGCTTCTTCAGCTTCGGCGGTCCACTCTTTGCCGCCGCGTTCAACGATCTGGCGGCGCACCAGCGCAAGTGTGGTCGCTGCCTGCTCCGGCCCCATAATAGCGGCGCGGCCGTTTGGCCACATGAACATCGCGGTCGGCTTGAACGCGCGGCCACACATGGCGAGATAGCCCGCGCCATAGGAACCGCCGATGATGATCGTGTATTTTGGGACCGATGCAGAACTCATCGCGGTGATGAACTTCGCGCCTGCTTTTGCGATGCCACCCGCCTCCGCTTCTCGCCCCACCATGAACCCGGAAACGTCAGCGAGAAACAGCAACGGTACATCACGCTGGCAGCACAGATTGATGAAATGCGTTGCTTTCAGAGCGGACTCTGTGAACAAAACGCCGGCATTCGCCAACACGCCGACCTGATGGCCATTGATGCGGCCAAATCCCGTAATCAACGTGTTGCCGTACTCCGCTTTGAATTCCTGCAGTTCGCCGCTATCGAGCAGGCACTTGAGGATTGCTCGTGTATCGGTCGGCTTTCGGGGATCACGGCTGACGATTTCATAAATTCGCTCGGCGGGATGCTGCGCCGGCGCAGGAGCACTCTGCTTCCAACGCGAGGGCGCGAGCGGCTGGAGTTCTGCAACAATGCTTCGGGTAATTGCGAGCGCATGCGCGTCGTTTTCCGCGAGATGATCGGTCACACCGCTGACGCGGCTGTGCATCACGGCGCCCCCCAGCGCCTCCGCGTCGGTCTGTTCGCCCGTCGCTGCCTGGACGAGTTGAGGCCCGCCGAGATACATGAAGCCCTGCCCGCGGACGATGACAACTTCATCGCACAGCGCCGGAATGTAGGCGCCGCCTGCGGTGCAAGCTCCGAGCACAACGGCGATCTGCGGAATTCCGTCAGCCGACATTCCAACCTGATTGTGGAAGATTGAACCAAACAGTCCTTCGTCGGGGAAGATGTTGGCCTGATCAGGAAGGAACGCTCCGCCGGAGTCCACAAGCGTGACGCAAGGCAACCGATTTTCCCACGCGAAGCGCTGCGCGCGCACGTGCTTGCGGCATGTCATGCCGAAATAGGTGCCACCCTTCACCGTCGCGTCGTTGGCAATAATCATGCAGGGGCGGCCCGAGATGGTTCCCACACCTGTGATCATACCGGCACCCGGTGGGACGCCTTCATACAGGCCTTCACCCGCAAACTCGGCCAACTCGAGAAACGGAGAGCCGGGATCGATCAGCACGTCGATGCGCTCGCGCGCGAGCAACTTGCCGCGGTCGCGATGCTTCTGCCGGGCCGATTCCGGTCCACCGACCCGGGCGGCCTCACGGCGCGCGTACAGATCGTCGAGCAGCTTGCGATATGCCTGGCGATTAAGCTCCGCCTCGGAGGCCGGAGGCGGCATTTGCGCTGACGGATTAGACATGATCACCAGCCCCTTTTAGCGACGGCATTTCGCGAAGCGTCAGCGATACCTTCTTGGCGCCGGGCTTTTCGAAGAAATTCGCAGCAACCACCGTTACGTCCGCCTTGACTGACAGCGCATTGCGAATGCGCTCCTCGGCGGCGCGCTTGAGCGCAGCATCAGCCGACGGATTTGCCGTCTCGGCGCGCTCCACAATGACCTTGAGATTGTCTTGCGTGGTATGGCCTGCGAAATCCGCGACAACGCGCATCACGCGATTGGTCTCGGGCATCGACGCGACGATGTCCTGAACCGCCGACGGGAACAGATTGACTCCGCGCACGATGAGCATGTCGTCGGTGCGGCCGAAACACCGGATTGCCGGCGTGGTGCGACCGCCGCGCTGGCCGTCGTTTGTCACAACGACATGATCGCCGCTGCGGAAACGCAGCACCGGTGACGCTTCGCGGCCAAGCGATGTGTAAACCAGCTCACCGGTAGTCCCCTCCTTGAAAGGGCGCACGTCGCCGCTGTCCGGATCAATCAATTCGACCAGGATGTGATCTGGTCCGACCATGTACATCCCGTCTTCGGTATTGCTCTCCGCCCAATAGGTGCAGCCAAGGTCGGTGCCGCCCATCAGCTCGCGGCACGTCGCATTCCAGCGTTCTTCGATAGCCTGACGTACGGCCGGAATGCCGCCGCCCGGTTCGCCGCCGACGATCAGGCATTCGACGCCCAGGTCGCGCGCCTCGAAGCCGGTGAGTTCCTTGGCCATGTCCGCCAGGAACAGCAGAAAATTCGGCGTACCGACAATACAGCGCGGACGGAGATCACGACAAGCGATCAGCAGCCGGTCGAAGCCGCCGTCCGCACCAATCGGGATGTCGCGCGCGCCCAGATACTGGATCGCCTGAAAGATCGGGATGCCGCCAACGAAACCCTTGCTCATGGAGAAGCCGTGCAGCACGAGGTCTCCCGGCCGCATACCGCACGCAAACAACGCGCGCGCCGTCATTTCCTGCCATGCGAGAACGTCGTTCTCCGTCAGGCCGACATAAGATGGGCTACCCGTCGTGCCCGAAGATGCCTGAATCTGCACGACGTCCTCAAGCGGCGCAGCCAGATGCTCGCCCAGCGGAGGCGCAGCTGCGAGGCTTGCCCGCAAGTCCTGCTTGGTGGTGAACGGAATCCGCGCAAGATGCTCGATCGTACGGATGCTGCCGGCATCGATTCCGGCTTCACGAAATCGCCGCCGATAGAGAGTCGAGCGCGCGCCGAGGTAGTCGAGCTGCCTGCGCAGGCGCTCCTCCTGGAGGCCGCGGATAGCTGCAGCCGGCGCTGTTTCAACACCACTGAACGTGGCGGCGATCCCATGCGAGAATGCCAGCGGTTTGCGATATCGCATTTCATTGTCCCTTCATCGGCCATTGTGGCCGGCAGCGAACGTTGCGTAGCTTGATAGCTACCCGATCACACCTCTTTAAACAAGCGGTTGACCGTTTCTTTAAGAAGGCAACATGTCTTCCAAAAGCCGCTTCTGTCCTCACTTTTTAACGAGACCGATCCCGCGCAGCACAAGTTCGCGATAAACTTCAACCAACTGCTCTTGGCTGAGACGGCCACGCGGCCTGTACCAGGTGCAGACACCGGTCAGCATCGCAATAATCGCGTAGGTCGTAACTTTGGGGTCCCGGACTTTCCAAGCCTTGTCCTTGTTGCCCCACTCGAGGATATCACGCAGCTTCTTCTCGTAAATTTCGCGAAGCCCCACGATCTCGGTCGCGTGCGACGGAGACAGGCTGCGAAGCTCCATATTACCAATGAATACCTCTTCCCGACGGGCTGTGTGCCAGCGCAGATGAAACGCGATGAACGCTTCCAGCGCCGCGAGCGGCGTCTGGGGTCCGTCCACCTCTTTCGCCAGCCCATCGAGCAGTTCAAGAAGGACCTCCTTGAGCAGCAGGTAGAGGAAATCTTCCTTATACTTGATGTAGTTATACAGAGAGCCTGCCTGGATTCCGACATCGTCGGCGAGGTCCCGCAGCTTCATTGCCTCGAACCCGTGCTGATAGATCCGCTTGATGGCAGCTCGACGGATCGCCTCCTTGGTTTTGACTCCCGTCGAGCCTGTTGTCCTTGCCATCAATTGATCCCTTCAAGCGTCGATTCTCCGGCTGCCATTATAGCACTCATCGCGAAGCCAATCGCGCCGGCTGAAGACAGCCGGCGCGGTCTCCCTGTCATGGCGCCCGGACGAATCGCGCGTTCTTGGTGTCGCTCACCATGACGCTGACCGGCGAATCCGAGAAATGCTTGGTTGGGGAGAAGCCGAACGGAGCCGTCGCGCCGTTCACCGAAAACTTGCGGCCGCTTTCCAGCTCGGCAATGACGCAATCGCGCGTCAGGTCCTTCTCGCAGGAACGGATTGACTGAATGAGAATGCTGGCGCCGCTATAGGAAGCCATTGTGTAGCGGTTGACCTTTTTCATTTCGTCCGCGGTCAGAAACTTCTTTGCGGCCGCGACAAATGGAGCCGCCTCCGGGTCGGAGAGGTCAGCCATGTAGTCCGCGGTATAGTAACCATCGCCCGCGTCGCCGGCCAACTGCTGCACGATCGGCAGATGCGCAGTCCACACCGTGGTCACCCGCAGGTCAGTCATGCCGAGCTTCTTGGCTTCCTTGAAAATCGCCACGTTCTCAGCGATGATTCCGCCGGAAACGAGGAAGTCGACCTTCTCCTTCTGCACGCGAAGCATCTCTGCGGAGAAATCCTTCTGGCCGCGCTTGTAAGGGATAGCAACCACGCTCTTGAGGCCGAATTCCTTCACTGCGCGCTCATAGCCGAGCTTGTTATTCGCGCCGAAATCATCGTCCTGATAGATCAGGCCAAAGCGGGCATCCTTCTTGCCGAGCTTTTCAACCGCATATTTCATACCGGCGTGAATCGCGTTACCGTAGTCCGTACCGATGACGAAGACGTTCTTCTTCACCGGATTGTAGGCCTGCTCGGCCGGGTTGATCGTAACCAGCGTAAGCACCTTCTGCTCGATGAACATCGGAAGCATAGCGTTCAGGTGGCTCGTGCCTGATGTGCCGGTGATTGCAAATACGCCGTCCGCAAGAAGCTTCTGCGCTGCCTGAAATGACCGCGCCGGGACATAGCCGTCATCCTCAGTCAAGGCGACGATCTTGCGGCCGGCTGCACCGCCGGCGGCATTGGCTTCCGCGAGCGCGATCTTCGTGCCGAGATAATGAGCTTCGCCGGCGAAGCTCACCGGGCCCGTCAGCGGAAGGATTTCACCGATACGGATTTCCGTCGCAGTAAGTCCTGGCTCCGCCGCATGTGCAACTCCAGCCAGCGCTCCGAACATAGCAACTGCCGCAACTCTTCTCATCAAACGCATTCCTGTCTCCCTTGTTGATTTGTTTGTCTCAGTATCGAAATGGCCAGTTGCTCCAGAGACGCTTCACGTCCCGCCACAGCCCCATCAAGCCGTCCGGCTGGACACGCAATACGACCACGATGACGATGCCGTACAGCAGTCCACGAACCTCAAGCGCTCGGGTCGAGAACACCTCGGTGAGACCACTACCCAGCGTGTCGAACAGCCATCGCGTTACTTCCGGCAACAACGACATGAAGATGGTACCCAGAATCGCTCCCGCAATTGAACCCAGCCCTCCGACGATGATCATGGCCAGCGCTTCGATGCTGACGAGCAAAGCGAAGCTATCGACGTTGATGTAACGCACCTGATACGCGCTGAGCGCACCCGCCGCGCCCGTAAAGAACGCAGAGATCGCAAAGGCCATCAGCTTATAGGACACCTGATTGATGCCCATCATCTCCGCGGCCGTATCGTGATCACGGATCGCGGCGAACGCGCGCCCCACCCGGCTGCGCATGATGTTCATCGCGGCGACCACGAACAGCACGGTCATCGCAAGGCTGAAGTAATAAAATGCGGTTTTGGTTGCGAGCGGAAACCCGAACAACGTCGGCGCCGGCAGGAACAACCCCGCCGAGCCGCGCGTGAGCCAATCCAGATTGAGGATGGTGTGCGTGGCGATGACAGTGAAGGCGAGTGTCGTGATCGCGAGATAGAGCCCCTTAAGTCGAAGCGACGGAATGCCCACCAGCAGAGACAGGAGGGCCGCAAATAGCCCACCGCTTATCATTCCAGGGACGATCGACAGGGAGTGGTCGACCGCGAGAATGCCCGCGGTATATGCGCCGATCGCCAGGAAGCCCGCCTGCCCGAGCGAAATTAGTCCGCACACGCCCGTGAGCAAATTGAGTCCAACAACGCCGATGGCCGTAATGAGGATCGTTGTCGCCAGCGTCAGAAAGTACGGACCAACCACCCCAGGCAGCGCAAGACACGCCAACAGCAGAACGCCAGTCCAGATCTTGACGGCTGCCGAGTCGGTGAAAGCGACGAGTTCCGTATAACTTTGCTTGAAATGACCTGCGCGCATCAGACTCGCTCCACATCGCGGGTTCCAAACAATCCGAATGGCCGGATCATCAGAACCACCAGAATGATCGCAAAGCCGATGATCTCCTTCAGGCCGCGGCCAATGTATCCCTCGCCGAGATTTTCCAGAATCCCGATGATGAAGCCGCCGATAGCCGAACCGCCAACAGCATCTAATCCGCCCAGAATTGTTGCGGGGAATGCGCGCAGGCCAAATGCAGACATATCGGGACCGATCTCATAGATCGTCGACACCAACAGGCCGGCCAGTCCCGCAGTCGCCGCGGCGAGCGCCCAGGCCAACGCGTAGATCCGGCGGACGTCGATGCCCATCAACAGCGCAACGGTCTCGTTGTTCGCCGCGGCACGCATCGCGATGCCCGATCGGGTGTAACGATAAAACACAGCAAAGCCGGCCATGATGAGGACGAGAAAACCGATGGCGATGACCTGGGCAAGGTAAAGCCGGATCGGCCCGAACACCAAAACGCTATCAGCCGGCTGCGCCGGAAACTCGAGCGGAGCGGCGCCCCAGATCAGCACCACGATCGAACGGATAACAATCGCCAAACCGACCGTCATCATGACGATGGCGATGGTCGGCTCGCCGATCATTGGCCGGATCAGGAGCACTTCGACCAGCAGTCCGATGACGATAGAGACAATGATGACAATCGGCACCAGCGTCCAGAAGCCAACTCCGGTATGTAGCGCAATGGTATGAGCCAGATAGGCATTCAGCATCATCATCTCGCCGTGAGCGAAGTTGATGACGCGCGTCGCCTTGTAAACGACGGCAAAGCCGATGGCCACAAGACCATAGACCGCACCAACAGCGAGGCCGGATCCGAAAAGTGCGAAGAAATAGTTCACGCCCTTGCTCCGTAAATCTCGGCGATCTCATTCACGAACTTCTGCTCGATCGCTTTGCGCCGGACCTTCATCGTTGCGGTCAACTCGCCGTCATCATGGTCAAGTTCTTTGGCCAGCAACGAGAACTTCCGTACCTGCGAGACCCGGGCGAAGCGGGAGTTTGCGGTGTTGACCTCACCATCGATCAGTTCGCGAACCTCCGGCAGGAGTGTGAGGCTGCGATAGGTTGTGAACGAAAGCTCCTTCTCCTGCGCCCACTTACCAACGGAATCGTAATCGATCTGAATCAGTGCAGCGACAAAGTTTCGGCCATCTCCGACGACGATCGCCTCGCGGATATGGACACTCTCCTTCAGCGCGTGCTCGACTTCGGACGGCGAAATATTCTTGCCTCCCGATGTAATGATCAGGTCCTTCTTGCGGTCGATGATTTGTACCTCGCCGTCGACGACGCGCGCGATGTCGCCCGACGCGAGCCATCCGTCGTTGAGCACTGCCGCGGTCGCCTCAGGTGCGTTGAGGTATCCGAGAAATACGGTCGGCCCCTTCATCAGCAATTCACCGTCCTCTCCGAGGCGATACTGCAGCGATGGAATCGGCACGCCGACGCATCCAAATGCGGTGTGGTCAGGCTGTTGCACCAAAGCAACTGCCGCCGTCTCCGTCATTCCGTAGACCTGATAAATGGGCAGCCCGATAGCACGGAAGAACAGCAAGGTCTCCGGCGAAACAGACGCCGCGCCACAGAAGCACACCGCAACCCGGTGCAAGCCCGAAAACCTTTGGATGTTGCGGAACATCAAAACGTGAAGAAGCTTGCCAACCAACTTGTCGCGCGCGCCTCGCCGAAATCCGCCAGAAGCGATTTCGCGGCGCGCAATCGGCATCGCCAGAGCGAGCGCGACTCGATATGCCCAGCGATGAAACGGATAGGATTCCTTGATCTTGATCGTGATGGTCTGTTGAAGTTTTTCCCAGATACGCGGCACGCCGAGGAACAGCGTCGGCCCAATTTCGCGCAGATCCATCGAGACGGTATCCACCGACTCGGCAAAGTTCACAACCGATCCGCAACACAACTGCATCACCGTCGAGAACGAGCGCTCGGCCACATGGCACAGCGGCAGATAGCAAAGCACCTCGAGATTTTTCCCGTCGTAGCCGAACGTATCCACCACGCTGCACCCGGCAACAAGCATGTTGCGATGGGAAAGCAACGCCCCTTTTGGCGCGCCGGTCGTTCCGGATGTATAGACGATGATCGCGGGGTCGTCCGGCGAGCGCGCTGCGGCCTGCGTCCGGTAAGTGGAAAGCACGGCTGGGTCGCTCTCGGCGCTGCGTCGACCCCGCTCGATGACTTCGGCGAAGCTGATGAGACCATCTTCTTGATAGCCGCGCATGCCCTTGTCTTCGACGTAGATAATCCATTTCAGGTCGGACAGACCGCGCTGCCTGCGTGCTTCCAGAATCTTGTCGACCTGCTCCTGATCTCCGCAAACCGCAATCCGCGATCCGGAATGCTCGAGAATGTATGCGAGTTCTGCCCAAGGGCTCGTGGGATACAATCCCACACAGATGCCGCCCAGCGACTGAGCCGCCATGTCGGCGTACATCCACTCGGGAACTCCCTCACCCGCGATGGCAAGGCGCTCACCCTCGCGAAAGCCAAGCTCGGCGAGACCGAGCGCCAGAAGCTCGACATTGCGCGAGTACTCGCCCCAGGTGATCCGCTTCCAGATTCCGAAATCCTTCTCGCGGAACGCAAGAGCATCCGGTTGAATTTCGCTCCACAGTTTCACCAGTTGCGGAAGCGGGAGCGATCCGGTACGCGCTCGATCACGAATCGAATCCGTCATGCCGCGTCGCTCCTCGCATTACCGAGATACGCAGCCATCACACGCGGATCCTGGGAGACCTCCGACGGCGTACCCTCACCGATCTTCTTGCCGAATTCGAGAACCACGACCTGATCAGAAATATCCATTACGATTCCCATATCGTGCTCGACCATCAGCACAGTGACGTCGAGCTGCTCTTTGATATCGAGAATGAAGCGGGCGATATCTTCGGTCTCTTCCTGGTTCATTCCGGAGACCATTTCGTCCAGCAGCAGCAGCCGCGGATTCATCGCAAGCGCACGCCCAAGCTCAACCCGCTTCTGCAAACCATAGGACAACGTCCCGACGGGCAGATCGCGAACGCTCTGGATTTCGAGAAAATCGATGATCTCCTCGACGCGGCGGCGCGCCTCAATCTCTTGCTTGCGCACACGGCCCCAGTACAACGCCGCGGTCAGTGGATTGGCCGACAATTGCGAATGCATCCCGACCAGAATGTTGTCGACCACGGAAGCGTGAGCAAAAACAGCGAGGTTCTGGAATGTGCGCCCAAGCCCACGATGCGCCATACGATGCGCCGGCAGGCCCGTAATAGCCTCACCTTCAAAGCGAACCAACCCGCGCGTCGGCTCAACAAGACCGCTGATCATATTGAAGACCGTGGTCTTTCCCGCGCCGTTCGGTCCTATCAAGCTGCAAATCGTACCACGCTTGACGGAGAACGAGACGTCTTGCACCGCATGCACGCCGCCGAAGGACTTGCCGAGCTGACTGACTTCGAGGATTTCGTTCACGACAACCACCGCTTGCGACGCTTGTAATGCTTCACGTCGCGCATACTGCGGCGCACGCCCTTGGCGCCAAGACCAAGGTAAAACTCGCAGACGTCTTCGTTACGCTTCAATTCGTCCGAAGTGCCGTCGAGCACGACCCGGCCGTTTTCCAGTACAAATGCATTGCGCGAAGCATCGAGCGCGAGACTCGCGTTCTGCTCCACCAGCAGTACTGTAAGGCCGCCTTCGCCACTTAGCCGCGCCACCGCGGCGTAGATTGTCTCAGCCATCAGCGGCGCAATCCCCAGCGACGGCTCGTCGAGCATTAACAATCGTGGATTGGCCATCAAAGCCCGGCCGATCGCGACCATCTGCTGCTCGCCACCGGAGAGGTAACCGGAGAGGACCGCGCGACGATCCTTGAGTTGAGGAAAGAGGTCATAAATTTCTTCGAGGCGACGAGCGATGTCGGCGCGATTGGCTGTGTGACCGCCAACGATCAGATTCTCTTCCACCGTCAACTCAATAAAGAGCTTCCGCCCCTCTGGGACATGCGCGATACCGAGCCTCACGATATCGTCCGGCGCGAGCGTCGTCAGATCGCATCCTTCAAAGCGAATGACGCCGTCACGAATCTTGCCATCTTCCGGATAGAGAACTCCGGAAATGGCCTTCAACAGCGTTGTCTTGCCCGCGCCGTTCGCGCCGAGCAACGCCGTGATACCGCCCGCGCTCACGCTCAGCGAGGCATTGCGAACAGCTTCGATCGCGTTGTTGTAAACCACCTGAAGGTTTTCAACCTCAAGCATTTGTTTCCCCATACCGCCCTTCGAAGGCCTTCAGTCAGGACAGCTATCAGCGCGTCCGGCGACGCGCAAGAAAAAAACGGTTGCCCGCCCGTTTCAATGCCACGAGGGATTTCGTTTTTCCAGAAATGCCGTCAGGCCTTCGCGCGCATCGCCGCTTTCCCATGTCCTAACCAGCGCATCTGCTGCATCCCTGATTGCAACTTCAAGTTCGCTCGCGCTTTTGCGTCGAAACAGACGCTTGGCGTCGGCAATCGCAGATGGCGAAGACCTCAATACCGTTCTCACTTCGGCTTCCACCGCAGCATCGAGGTCGGCTCGCGCAACAATGTGATGCACCAAACCAATACCCAGAGCTTCCAGCGCCGGCATGGGATCGCGCCCCGTCAGGAAGTGTGCGCGCGCGCGCGCCTCGCCCAGCCGGCGCACGACGAAGGGTGAAATCATGGCTGGAATGATTCCCAGCCTCACCTCCGAGAGTCCGAAAAGCGCTTCTGGACAAGCGACGGCGATATCGCAAGCACAAACGAGACCAAATCCGCCGCCGATCGCCGCGCCGTTGACACGGGCAATAACCGGCTTGGGGCAAGAATCGATCGCAATCAAAAGCCTTCCGATCCGGTCCGCATCCTCGCGGCGCTGTTCCGAGGACAGATCAAGAATGCTGCGCATCCAGCGCAGATCGCCGCCAGCGCTAAAACTTTTACCCTCCCCGGTCAGTACTACCGCACGCACGTGGGGCATTGCCGAAACGGATTCAACTGCGTTGGTCAACCCCGCGACGACTTGCGGATTCCACGCATTGTGTACGCCGGAGCGGTTAATCGCGATCCGCGCCACGCCGCGCCCGTCGATATCGCAGGTCACGACATCTGTTTTATCATCAGAGAGGGATTCGATAGCCACAACGCACCTCGTTAAACAAACGGTTGACCGTTGCTTTAGTAAACAGGATTTGCTACCGCGTCTAGACTGACAGCATCAGACACCGGAAAGGCGCCCGCACCCTGCGAACGAATCCGCAACCGCCGAGCCGTTTGTGACGGGCAGGCGCTAGTAGCTGAACACTCCCGAACGTTATTCAACGGAGAACATGATGCCTCGCGAATTTTCCACCATTGAGTTGACCATCGACGATCACATCGCGACGATCTGGCTGAACCGGCCGGAAGATGGCAACGGCATCAACCTTCAGATGATGACGGAGTTCAAAACCGCCGCTTTCGATCTTGAAACTCGTCCGGATATTCGCGTGGTCATCCTGCGTGGACGCGGCCGGCACTTCTCGGTTGGCGGTGACATGGCGATGTTTACGGAAGCGGATGATGAAGTACCGCGCGTCATCGCGGACGTCATATCGAATTTTCATGATGCGCTACTTTCGTTGCGGCGCTCGGCTGCAACTTCCATCGCAGTTGTGCACGGTGCCTGCGCTGGGGGCGCATTGTCGCTGGCACTCGCCTGCGACTTCATCGTTGCAGAAGACAAGACGAAGTTCGCCGCCGCCTATCGTAAACTCGGCGCCAGCGCCGACGGCGGAATGACGCATGCCCTGACGCGCGCTCTCGGGCAGCGCCGTGCCCTCGAACTTCTGCTGCTGAGCGACACTTTTACCGCCGCCGACGCACTACAGATGGGGTTGATCAATCGACTGGTGACCTCAGACAATCTTGAGGTAGAAGTTTCCCGCATGGCCGGCATCCTGCGCGGGAACGCACCTGCCTCCGTGCGCGCTTTAAAAGGTCTTACCTATCAGGCTCCGACGACATCCTTCGATCAACAGCTGTCGTCCGAACTCGCAGCATTCGCGCAGTGCACGGCCACCGCGGATTTCCGCGAAGGCGTTAAGGCCTTCGCAGAACGCCGGCCGCCCGCTTTCAAGGGGGCCTGATATGCGCCTGTTACAAAACAAGGTTGTATTCATCACCGGCGGCAGTCGCGGAATCGGCCGTGAAATCGCCCTCAGGTTCGCGGCCGACGGTGCGAAGATTGCCATCGCCGCAAAGACCAGCGATCCGCACTCATCGCTTCCTGGCACCATCCACACGGTCGCCGACGAAATTCGCCGGGCTGGCGGGGAAGCTCTCCCGCTGCAGGTGGACGTCCGCAGCACCGACGCCGTCAAGAATGCAATCGAGACAACGGTTAAAACGTTCGGCGGCCTCGACATTCTCGTCAACAACGCCAGTGCCATCAGTCCGACCGGGATTCTGGATACATCGCCGCAACGCTACGATCTGCTGCAATCGATCAATACCCGCGGTACCTATCTCTGTTCCCATTATGCGATTCCTCATCTGCGGGCGTCGCGAAATCCGCACGTGCTCACACTATCTCCGCCTATCAGCACGAAAGCGAAGTGGTATGGCACGTATGCGGCCTATGCGATCTCAAAGTACGGCATGACCATGTGCACACTGGGGGTCGCTGAAGAATTCCGACTGGACGGCATCGCCGCGAATTCGCTCTGGCCACGGACGATGATCGCAACCGACGCGGTTCGTGTTCACTACGAGGACGAATACCGCCGCAGCCGGCACCCTGCGATCATGGCGGACGCCGCTTATTACATCGTGACAAAGGATAGCCGCACGTTCTCCGGCAATAGCCTGATCGACGAAGACTTCTTGCGAGACGAAGGATTGTCAGACTTCTCGCACTATGCAGTCGATCCGCGCGTCGAACTCGCGGCCGACATTCTGATCGATTAATCGCCAAGGATCACCCCATGCAGCCTGTCGGAAAGTGGATCAATCTTCATGCGCGCCGACGCCCGGCCAAGATAGCTGTCGTCGATGACCGGCGGCGCCTGACCTATGCTGAGCTTGATCAGCAAACGGATGCTCTTGCCGCTGCCCTTGCCGCCCGTGGCGTTCGCGCCGGCGACCGGGTCGGTATTCTCGCCGGCGCGTCGGTGGAATGGGTGCTGGTATATCTCTCCATTGTGAAGCTCGGCGCGATCGCAACGGCGTTGAACTACCGCGAAACACCCGATCGTCTGGTCGCGATGATACAAAACGTTGGAGTGACCCTGCTGTTTACCGATACAGGTTCACGAGCTGCACTATCCGGTTTCTCCGGGCTTCCCGAAATTGTCGAGTTATCCCGGACATCGCTCGACGATTTGACGGCCCGGGACAGCAAGCAGAATGACCTCGCTGGCGTGAAGCCGACAGATGGAAACGTCATTTTGTTCACTGGTGGTACAACCGGCGCATCCAAGGGCGTGTTGCTGTCTCACGCCAACCTGTCCTGGAACGTGATCAACGAAGTGCTGGCCACGCGGATCACCGAATGGGACACCACCCTGCTTGGGACCGCGCTGCATCACTCAGCGGCGCTGAACACCTGGTTGCTGCCGCACCTCTATGTCGGGGGCACGGCCGTAATCCTGCGGGAGTTTACTGCAGACGGCTGGATCGACATGATGCAGCGCGAGCACGTCACGAATGGATTCACGCCGCCCACCATGGCGCGTCAGGTGGTCAAACACCCGAACGCGAACAACGCCGATTGGCGGCGCTTCCGACGGTGGTATTCCGGCGCGGGCATCCTTCCCCGCCACGAGCGCGAGGAAATGGAGTCGCTCAATCCGGGACTCGGTATCTATTATCAATACGGACTGACCGAAGCCGGCCCCATCGTCACCGTGCTGCAACCGGAAGATTACGATCTCGCTCCCGGCAGCATCGGCCGCGCGGTGCGCAATTGCGAAATCCGCATGTTGCGCGAAGACCGTACCGACGCGCCGACGGATACTGTCGGGGAGATCGCAGTCCGAGGCCCTGCGGTGATGAGCGGATACTTCAACCGCCCGGAAGAAACCGCGAAAGTGTTCCACGACGGCTGGCTCCTGACCGGCGATCTTGGCGTGATGGATTCGAACGGTTTCATCACATTTCATGACCGCTCCAAGGACATGATCAAGACCGGCGGCCTCAACGTGTACTCGCAGGAAGTCGAGCATGCGCTGGCGAAACATCCCGCAGTACGTGAAGTCGCCGTGATCGGCACTCAGGACGATCACTGGGGTGAGATGGTCACTGCCGTGGTCACACTGCATGACGGAATGTCCGCCGATGAAAACGACCTGATCTTGTTTGCGCGAAAGGACCTTGGCGGTTACCAGACACCCAAACGTGTCCTATTCATGAGCTATGACGAACTGCCGAAAAACCATCTCGGAAAAATTCTCAAGCGCGAACTTCGTATAAAGGTTGATTCATGACTGTCTTGCGGGAAATTCCACGCCCCGGCGTTGCCCTTATCACTATCAATCGTCCCGACAAGCTGAATTCCATCGATCCAGCGACAGACCTGTTGTTGCGCGAGGCTTGGGCCTGGGCAGAACAGGCGGACGACGTCCGGTGCATCATTCTTACCGGCACCGAAAAATCATTCTGCGCAGGCGGCGATATCGCGGAGCTTTTGCCCGAGCTTCGCCGCCGCAACGAGGTCAATGCCGACGATGGCACGTTCTGCGGACTGACACGCGTATATCCGACTCGCAAGCCGATTCTCGCTGCGGTTAACGGTATGGCATTCGGCGGCGGCCTCGAACTGGCGCTGGCTTCCGATATCCGCATCGCCAGCGCCAAGGCAAAATTCGGCCTGCCGGAAGTTCAGGTGGGCGTGCTTGCCGGCGCCGGCGGAGTAACCCGCCTCCCCCGGTTCATCGCTCCCGCCATCGCAGCCGAAATGCTGCTGACCGGTGAAGCGATCGACGCCGACACAGCGCTCCGCGCCGGTCTCGTCAGCCGCGTCGTTCCGCCGGAGCAACTGATGGAGACGGCCCTCAAGATCGCAACCCGCATTGCCGCGAACGCTCCGCTGGCGATTGTCCGAACGCTCGAACTGATCCGGAAATCCCGCTCGCTCAGTCTTGCGGACAGCCTCGATATCGAGCGTGCGAGCCTTCAGTATCTACTGGCCAGCGCGGATGCAAAGGAAGGCATCGCCGCCTTCTCCGAAAAGCGCGCGCCTGCATTTACAGGACACTGACATGCTCGACATCTACGCATTGGACGAGATTACAAGACAGATCCGGGACAGCGTCGCGGCATTCGCCAGCGAGCGGATTGCGCCGCTGGCCGACGAAGTCGACCGCAAGGATACATTCCCGCGGCATCTGTGGCCTGAGCTTGGCGCGCTCGGCGTGCTGGGAATTACAGCCGATGAGGATAATGGTGGTGCCGGTTTAGGCTATCTCGCGCACGTGGTCGCTTCTGAGGAGATTTCCCGTGCTTCCGGTTCTATCGGAATTTCCTACATCGCCCATTCCAATCTGTGCGTGAATCAGATCCGGCTGAATGCGAATGCAGAACTTCGGGGACGCTATTTGCCCAAGCTGATCTCCGGCGAGCATGTCGGCGCGCTGGCTATGAGCGAATCCGGTTCCGGATCTGACGTTGTCAGCATGACGTTGCGGGCGGAGCGGCGCGGCGATCGTTTCGTTCTCAACGGCAGCAAGATGTGGATCACCAACGGCGATCACGCCGATGTTTATGTGATCTACGCAAAGACGAGCCCTGACGCCGGCAAGCGCGGCATCACCGCCTTTGTGGTCGAGCGGGACACCCCTGGTTTCAGCCGCGCGCAGAAGCTCGACAAACTTGGCATGCGAGGCTCGGGAACCTGCGAACTCGTTTTCGAGGATTGCGAGATCCCGGCGGAAAATGTTCTCGGAACGATTGACGCCGGCGTCCGCGTGCTGATGAAGGGCCTCGACTATGAGCGCATCGTCGCCGCGTCCGCATCCGTGGGACTGATGCAAGCCGCACTTGATATCGCCTTGCCATACGTGCGGGAGCGTAAGCAGTTTGGGCAGCCAATTGGAGAATTTCAGCTCGTCCAGGGCAAACTCGCTGAAATGATGACCGCGCTCAATGTCTCTCGCGCTTACCTCTACACCGTGGCCGCTGCGGCGGACCGTGGGCTGCCGCTTCGTAAGGAGGCGGCCAGCGCCATCATGTTCGCGTCGGAAGCTGCGACACGTGTGGCGCTCGATGCCATCCAGTTGCTCGGCGGCAACGGTTATATCAATGAATACGCGACGGGCCGGTTGCTACGCGACGCCAAGCTGTACGAGATTGGCGCCGGAACGACAGAAATCCGCAAGATGCTGATCGGCCGGGAACTTGTTCAGGCTGGCAAATAGCTGCAAAGCCCAAATCGCACTGAGGAGACGAAGATGACGACTTATGAAGATATCATCTACGAGGAACGGCCCGCAGGCATTGCCCGCATCACCATCAATAGGCCAGCAAGCTACAACGCCTTTCGCGGGCAGACGGTTGAAGAGCTGATCCACGCCTTTCAGCGCGCGGGATGGGATAAGTCGATCGGCGTGATCGTTTTGACCGGAGCGGGCGACAAGGCCTTCTGCACCGGCGGCGACCAAGGCGCGCATGAGGGACAGTATGACGGCCGTGGCACAATCGGCCTGCCCATCGAAGAATTTCAAAGTGTCATCCGTGACATGCCCAAGCCGGTGATCGCCCGGGTCAATGGCTTTGCCATCGGCGGCGGTAACGTGCTTGCGACGATCTGTGATCTGACGATTGCATCAGACAGGGCGCAGTTCGGACAGGTTGGTCCGAAGGTCGGGTCCGTCGATCCCGGATTCGGAACTGCTTATCTGGCCCGCGTGGTCGGTGAGAAGAAGGCGCGCGAGATCTGGTATCTCAACCGACGCTACACGGCTGCGCAGGCGGTCGAAATGGGGCTCGCCAACATTTCGGTGCCGCATGACGAACTCGATGCGGAGGTCGACCGCTGGTGTGAGGAACTGCTTGAACGCAGCCCGACCGCACTTGCTCTCGCCAAGCGTTCCTTCAATGCCGATACGGAATCGATCCGTGGCATCGCCAGCATGGGAATGGCGGCGCTCAGCCTCTACTACGACACGGAAGAGTCGAAGGAAGGCGGCCGGGCGTTTCGGGAGAAGCGCAAGCCGGACTTCCGGAAGTTCACCCGCTGATTGAATCAGAAAACGCTACGACGCGCGCCTATGGCGCGCCGCAAGACTGGAAACTATGACCAAACAAATCAAGCGCGCCGCATTCCAGTGGGACGATCCGTTCCTGCTCGACGATCAGTTGACCGAGGACGAGCGCATGATCCGCGACACGGCGCGGGCTTATGCTCAGGACAAGCTGCTGCCGCGGGTGACGCAGGCGTATCTGGAAGAGAAGACCGATCGCGAGATTTTCAACGAGATGGGCGAACTCGGCCTGATCGGCGTGACGCTGCCGGAAGAATACGGCTGCGCCAACGCGAGCTACGTTGCTTACGGTCTGGTCGCGCGCGAGATCGAGCGGGTCGATTCCGGCTACCGGTCGATGAACAGCGTGCAGTCGTCGCTGGTGATGTATCCGATCTACGCCTACGGCGATGAAACCCAGCGCAAGAAGTATCTGCCCAAGCTCGCCACCGGTGAGTGGGTCGGCTGCTTCGGCCTGACCGAGCCCGATGCCGGGTCCGATCCGGACGGCATGAAAACCCGCGCCGAGAAGGTCTCCGACGGCTATCGCCTGACCGGCTCGAAGATGTGGATTTCCAACGCGCCGATCGCCGACGTGTTCGTGGTGTGGGCCAAGTCCGCCGCGCATGACAACAAGGTCCGCGGCTTCATTCTCGAGAAGGGCATGAAGGGTCTGTCCGCGCCGAAAATCGGCGGCAAGCTGAGCCTGCGCGCCTCGATCACCGGCGAAATCGTGATGGATGGCGTCGTGGTGCCGGAAAGCGCGCTGCTGCCCAACGTGTCCGGTTTGGCCGGACCGTTCGGTTGCCTCAACCGCGCACGCTACGGCATTTCATGGGGCGCGATGGGCGCTGCGGAAGACTGTTTCACCCGCGCGCGGCAGTACACGCTCGACCGCAAGCAGTTCAACCGCCCGCTGGCGGCGACGCAACTGGTGCAGAAAAAGCTCGCCGACATGGAGACGGAGATCGCGCTCGGCCTGCAAGGGTCGCTGCGGCTCGGCCGCCTGATGGACGACGGCAAGATGGCGCCGGAGATGATCTCGATCATGAAGCGCAACAATTGCGGCAAGGCGCTGGACATCGCCCGTGTTGCCCGCGACATGCACGGCGGCAACGGCATTTCCAGCGAATACCACGTGATGCGTCACGCGCAGAACCTGGAGACCGTGAACACCTACGAGGGCACTCACGACGTGCACGCCCTCATCCTCGGCCGCGCCATTACCGGCATTCAGGCGTTTTCGTAATCGTTGAGAAAGATCGGCGTCGACAGGCCAGCGAAGGCTTAATGAATATCAAGGAGCCGGCGCGGCTTAAGCCTTCACTTCATGATTGCGGCCCGCACAGCGGCCAACGGTGCAGCGTCATCTATCTCAACCGCGTCCTCTCGGGACTTCAGCCCCAATTCGCGCCACAACTTATCGATGTTCGGACTCATCCGCCTCGGTCCCATCTCGTCATGCAGTCGGGTCAGCACATCAACACCAACCGCTGCATCTGCTGTCGAGAGAACGCGGGCTATGGACCAACGCGATTCGTGGTTACCTCCGGATGCAAGAACACCGCGCATCGCGTCCCGTAGACCGAGCCGGTTGCTGGTCCGTTTGCGAATTTCGACGTCGGCTATCAAACAGAACAATGCGCCACCCCAATAAGTGCTCGCCCACGATGACGTGTTGTCCAATCCGTTTTCGCCGGGACCGGGAAGCCCTTTTGGCATGTCGCGCATCATTGCTGACCACACACCCTTTGCGGGCAAATCGCCCGACTGCACCCGCGCGATCGGCTCGATATAGACGGCGAGCCCCTCTGAAAGCCAGTTGTAACGTTCGTCGAGGTCCGGAAGCGCAAGATGGACCATCTCATGCACCATGACCCAGTCCCGTCGCAGGTCGTCCTCACTCGCGTTGCTGCCGAGCTTGATGCGGATTGCGCCGCCTCGATAGCCCCACGTCGTCCCGCCCTGCACGCGCTGACCGGGGACAGGCACGAGCAGAAGCCGAAGCGACTTCACTGGAAAATGTCCGTAGTAGGTGGTGATCGCCTTCGCTGAACGCGTGACCCACTCGACGATGGTCGCTCGGGGCAGCGCCAGCGGCCCCGGTGCAAACGCCAGATGAATCACACCACCGGTGACGTCGATATCGATCTGTGGCAGGCGATCGAACGCAGCGTACGGCATGCCTTGCCCGCCCAGGAACTCCGATTGCGCTGCAGTTCGTAGCGTCAACGCGCCCGTCAGGAGAACCGCTGCGGCTACCAGCGACGCCGCTGCGCGAAAGGCAACAACGTGTCTCATAGCGTGTTCTCGTGCCGGGATGCGACGGACTCCCTCGCGCAAAATCTGCTGGCCTGTTCTACGAGATCATCCACCATGGCGGACAGCAGGATTTCGCCCTTGGCGCGTGTCGCCAATGTCGGATCACCAAAGCTGCCTGAACGGCTGTAGCCGGACGAGGCAGTATCAGACGGCGTCAGAGCCCCCGGGCTGTCTTGCGCCGATGCAGGACTTGGTTCCGCGCGCGACATCTCGACGACATCGGGTGCAAGCGCGAGCATCAACGACGTTTCAAGTTCGTCGGCATGACTGCCGTAGCTCTGTTCCGCAACGCGCTCCCTTGCGATCCTGTATCGCGGACCGTCGTGAATCCTGAGATGGACCGTCCTGCTGCTCGCGACACGCTCCAGCGCGCGACTGACCGGCGCAATCGTGCTGATTCCGGTATCGAGGATGAAAACAGCCGCGCAGCCGTATCCAACAAGAGCCGTGACGATCTCCTCGATCATCGTCTCGAACGACGACGCCGATAGACTGCAACTTCCTGCATACTGCGCAAACGCTGGATAATGTCCGTAGTTTGCCGAGGGCCAGATCAAGACATCGATCCGTTCCGCGATTTTCGACGCGAGAGCTTCGGCCTGAATCCGGTCGGTATTCATCGGCATATGAAAACCATGCTGCTTGGCGCCCGCGCCAATCGGCAATATGGCCGCTGCACCGTTTGAAATGCGAGCCGCAACCTGATCCCAGCTCAGGCACTCGACCCAATTGAGGTTGTTATCCGCGCGCACGCAACCTCCCGACCGAACCTGAGTGACTACCCCCTGGAAACACCGGTCAAAAGACCGGACGTGACCCAACCATGGAGATAACCTGCTCCCCGTGCCGCCGCGCTGTCCGGATCGGCAAATGTGGCCAACATCGAGCAGAGCACCCCGAAGGGAATGCCGCCCGAAGCTTCATCCCACATCATGGCTTCTTCGGCCGGCAGTTCGCGAAACATCGGTGTGACGCCCTGCCGCCAGACCAGCAAGCGGTTCGGTTCTTCCAGCACGACGGCGTCGGGCGGCGTCTGTTCATCCTTGAGCGCCTTCCAGATACCGACCGCATTGGTCGCAAGATCGAGGCGGCTTGCCGTCGGATGCGCCTGAAATCGAAGACCGTTCCAGAACTCCGGTGGAAAGGCAGCAACGTCTTCAATGCCGATCACCGAACCGTCGGCGGCGTCGAACGCGTCGTTCAGCGCCTTCTCAAAGGCAGCCAGATCTCCGACGACTGGATGATCGCTGTAGGGTTCTGTCGTTTTCAGAAACTCAGGAAGCCCCTGCGAGAACCAGCGCATATTGGGGTGATGCGATGGCTTGGCGGAGACATACGCCGCGCCCATCTCATCGAACATGTCATCGCCGAGATAGCCGTGCAAATGGGTATGGTCGTTGCGCAATGCCTCGACCAGCCGCGAGACATAGGCATAGCGGTAGACACCGAACAGAACCTCGCGCTTTTCCTTCGGGCTGTCGAGGATGTTTCCAAGCACGGTGTCATCCCCGCTCATGATGCCGCGCTGAAACTCGTCCTGCAGTCGCTCGAATTCATTCATCCCGCATGCCGGGGTTGGGGGATCTGCGGCAAGATTCTCGTCGCGATCTCGCGTGTCTTTTCCACTTCGACGATGAGTTCTTCCAGAGGCGGGATGTTGTCGTCCCGCTCAATCATGGTCGATACCGGGCCGAAACGGCGAAGCGCCGCCTCATAAAGATCCCAAACCTCGCCGCAAACCGGATGATCGTGGGTATCGATGATGTGGGTTTCCATATGCGTATGACCGGCCATATGGAATTGAACTACGCGATCCGCCGGGATGCCATTCAGAAATTTGTGGGGATCGTAGCCATGATTGAAGGCGCTCACATAGACGTTGTTGACGTCAAACAGCAGCCAGCAGCCAGACCGGCGCGAAAGCTCTGAAAGGAACTCCCATTCAGTCATCTCGCAATTTGCAAACTGAACGTAGGTCGATACGTTCTCAAGAACGATCTCGCGGCCGAGAAAATCCTGAACAAGCTGCACGCGGCTGACCACGTGATCCAGCGACTCGCGTGTATACGGAATCGGAAGCAGGTCGTGTAGATTCTTGCCGTGGACACCGGTCCAGCACAGATGATCTGAAACCCACTTCGGTTGCACGTGCTTCGCAAGTTCCCTCAAGCCCGCCAAATACTCGAAGTTTGGCGGAGCCGTGGAGGCGATCGACAGTGAGACGCCATGCATTACCACTGGGTAGCGTTCACGAATGCGATCCAGCATGCGCAGCGGCTGGCCGCCGGGTATCATGTAGTTTTCGCTGATCACCTCGAACCAGTCGATCGGGGGATTTCCGTTCAGAATTTCGTCGTAATGCTGCGCACGCAAACCCAGGCCAAAGCCTAGAAACGGCGGCTTCTCGACGCTATTGCGATCGATGGCACCAGTCGGCTGCGCGCTCGCTTGCGCGTTTGGCATCTTGCTGGAAATATTCATGCTGCATTCCACCGCGATGTTCCGACCGACCGCTCGACCTTCGGCGGCAGGTTATCATAACTATGGAAATGAAGGGGCCGGAACCGATCGGCTCCAGCCCCATCATATCGAAAGCGATCAGGACTTTTCGAACTTGCCCTTGACCGCAGCGCACTTTTCCTTGGTCATCGACGAAAAACCTTTGCCCTTGCAGGCGTTCTGGCCCTTGCAGGCATTCGCGCCGCCCTTGCAGGCGCCCTGACCCTTGCAGGCATTCGCGCCGACGCAGTGACCTTCGCCAGCAGCCTGGGCCACCGAGGTCATGGTCGCGCCGGCGAGAAACAACGTCGCAGCCGCAGCTGCCAGTGTCGCGCCTGATTTGGAATTCAACTTCATGCTCGTCTCCTCCGAGGTTAAAATGAACAACGCCGATCCGGAACAGTCGGTGTGGGGACCAAATCACTGGCTGAAGCCGGCCTTAAAGCATCCTCGATCACCAAATTGGTGATCGACAGACGCCCATTTCACGGTACGGGCGACATGGGGAGTTCGTTACGTTCGACTTCGAAAAATGGCGACAAACTCCGCGGACCTTGACTGCGAGATTTTGCGCTGCAAGGAAAACAGGAAGCCACTATCGATGACCTCCTGTCTGATCCTTGAGCAATTAGCCGGTGACGAACTTGCCGCCCTTGGCGTCGCACTGAGCCTTGGAGGACATCGAGAAGCCCTGACCCTTGCATGCATTCGCACCCTTGCAGGAATTCGATGCGCTCTTGCAGGCACTCTGGCCCTTACAGGCGTTAGCGGCGATGCACTTGCCGCTGGCGGCAATAGCTTCGGTCGATCCGGTTGAAACGGCGGCACCGGCCAGAAACAGGGTAGCGGCGGCAACTGCGAGAGTGGCGCCCGACTTCGAATCCATCTTCATGACAATCTCCTTGAGATGATTTGATTAACCGCCGATGCCTCTGCGTCCTATCAAGTTACGCACCAGCACCGTTCGATGAATGCCCCACACGGGTGCTCAGGATCGGAGATGATAATTTGCAGCCAACTGTCCAACTCGCTCGATGAGACAGAAGAGCTGACGCATTATCGTTTCACATCCAGTCAACCGAAACGGTCACTCAAATCAGCTACGTATATCGTTCGAACAGGGTGCACGGTTTTGGAAAATAATTTCCATTTCGGCAGCTGGAATAAACAATCTGTACCGTTCATCAGAACGCAGTGTTGCCCGTTCCAAGAGCACACTGCAGACCCCACCGAGGGGCTAGTTCAGCGAGGCGCGCCTGGCCTTCAGTTTTTCCATCTGCTCCACGGTCTTCTTCAACTCATCTGCGGTAAATGACGGGTAAGAGCAAATCTTGTTGCTGCAGGCGAAAGCCGCCGGCTCCCCGAGATCGGGATACTCCACGTCGGGATTGGGAAGCTTCCCTTCGCGTAGATCCAGCCATTCGAGACGCTTGTATCTGGCAGGAAAGGCTCGCGCGATGGTGTGCAACGCCTTGGCGCGTTCATCATCCTTATGACCAACGATCGTCACATGGGTCGGCTCAATGGCCAATTCATCGTCGGCAAGAAGAACTCCCGGCAACGGACGCATGATGTCTGTTGCTGCACCCGCCAGATAACGCATCGCGTGCGACGCGTGCTCGCGGTACACGTCGTTCCCGAAATAGCGGTCTAGTAAGTTCATGAAACGCACAACCTGGATTTGCTCGTCCAGAATTTTTGCAGGCTTGGCGAAGACGCCGATATTTGCTTCACCAGTCTTGGAGGTGAAGTAACCTCCTGCCGGGTCCTTGAAACTCGCCTCGATAAAATCGCCGGCTTTGCCGGCCCGCGCCAGCCAATCCCGTTCACCGGTCGCACCGTACAGGTCGAGAAACGCCTGCCCCATTGCGATGGTGTCTCCCATGAACGGTCCGCCGCGATCCTTGTCGCCATGACGGAATCCGCCATCCGCAAGCGCGCGGTTCGCGATCACCCACTTCGCGGCGCCTTCCGCAGCCGTCAGAACCTTGGAATCGTCGGTGACATTGTATAGCGCGATCTGCCCGCTGATCGCCCATCCGTTCTCGCGCGCATACAGATTCTTGTCGATGCGCGGCATGCCAAGCTTGCGCCGGGCGGCATCATCGAGCGGGTAGAATTTGTGGCCATCGATCTCATGGCTGACGTCCGCGTCCTGACTGACGTAGAACGCGCCCTCGGGGCTCTTCATGAACGCGATCAGATAGCGCTCGATATCGCGCGCGGCTGCGAGATACTTTGGGTCTTTCCAGAGCGCATAAGCCTGGCTGTACTGACGCAAATATTGCGACTGGAACGACATAATCTTTTCAAAATGCGGCTTGGTCCAGCTTCCACCCTCGGAATACTGGAACACACCACCCCAGACCGGATCGATCAGCACCAGCGCGGCATCCAGTGTTTGACGCGCACGCTTTCCCGCGAGAGCGCCGCCCGCTTCGGCGCGCGAAATGGCGTAATCCATGCTGTCAGCATCGATATACTTCTGAGCACCACCCCAGCCGCCAAGCTCGTCTTCGTAGGAGTCGTTATAGTTCTTGGTAAGATCGGCGCGTTCGTCCTTCGGCAAAACGGCGGCGATTGATGGCTTGACCTCGAACGCCTGCTGAACCGATGGACCTGGCGTTGGATCGTCGATCACCGCTTTCAGCAACGCCTGCATCCGCTCAGGCTCGATGTATCCGCGAATCTTCGCGATCTCGGTGCCATCGGGTCCAAACACAATCGTCGCCGGCCAACCCCAGTCGCCATAACGATTGGACAGGTCGGGATTCGCATCCTGATCGACGCGCACGGGAATATACTTTGATTCCAGAAGCTCGATTACCCTGGGGTCGGAGTACGTCGTCTTTTCCATGACATGGCACCAATGGCACCACACCGCTTCGAGATCGAGAATGACGAAGCGCTTCTCGGCGGTGGCGCGGGAAAAGAGATCCTCGCTCCAGCCGTTCCACTTCAACGTTTCGGACGCGGATGCTGCAGACGTTGTGAGCGTGACGAGCGCCAATGTCACTATGCGGACGAGTTTCATGACGCCTCCAAAACGCGTTGCGTGTTTTGCGAGCTACGCAGCAGCGCCACTTCGGGCTCAACTATTACTGCCCATCACGACAACGTGAGGTCCATCATGTCTTGGTTTCGTCGTTCCCGGCCGAGCGCATCAAAAGTCTGTCGAGCGAAGCTGCACCGGGACCTGCGATCGCCAGCCACATGAAGACGGCGAAATAGGTCGCTTCCTCAAATCCGAGCAGTGTTTCGAGTGAATCGACATTTTCCCATTTGGCGGACTTGATCGCGACGACCATCACAACCGCGAGCATCGCAGCAGGAATGCGCGTGAAAAGCCCAAGAATCAGCATCAGTCCGCCAAAGCACTCCACCCCGGAGACGAACGGCGTCAGGATCGTCGGGAAAGGGATTCCCCAATCGGTGAAATTCTGAATCATCGCCGGAAGGTTGTTCAGCTTGGCCCAGCCGGTCAGCATGAAGACGTAACCGACGATGAGCCTCGCAATCAGCGGTCCGGCCCATGAAAAATACGAAGCAATTGTCGCAGGCAATCCGATGAGAAGATCAACGATAGGTTTCATAGCGCGCCCCGCTCCCTTATTGCCGCGTGACACTCTCGATTGCGTCCAATCATGCAATGTCCGATAGCGAACTTGATAAGTTCTGCTCATCGAGGCGGCACGCAGCTTTCCGCCCGTCTTGAAGCTTCGCCTGAAGCCCGCGTTTGTTACCTCGCCTAACCAAGATTCTGCAGTGCGGGAAAAGTCTCCAGCAGCCAGATGCTAACGTCGGAAACCGAGCCGGTAAGAAATCCAACCCCGGTGACGATCATTAACACGCCCATGACACGCTCGACCGTTGCCAGATGGCGCTTCATTCGCGCGAGCAGCCCCGAGAACCGCTCGATCATAAAGGCCGCCAGAAGAAACGGAATTCCGAGCCCGAGGGAATAGATCGCAAGCAGACCCGCGCCTCTGGTCACGGTCGCCTCAGACGCTGCAACCGAAAGGATCGCTGCAAGGATCGGCCCGATACACGGCGTCCAGCCGAAGGCGAAGGCCAAACCCATGACATACGCCCCCCAAAGCCCAACAGGTTTTGGAATGGAGAGGCGCCCCTCCCGCATCAGAAAGCCGATGCGGGTCAATCCAAGGAAATGCAGGCCCATAATGACAATGACGACGCCGGCGAGGATTGAAAACTGCGCCGACCACGCCCTGATGAAGCCACCGATGAAACTCGCGCTGGCGCCGAGCGCTACGAAGACCGTCGAAAACCCCAGGACGAACGCGAGCGCGGAAATCATCACGGCCCGCCTGGACGACGACTCTTCTTCGCCCCTTGTGACATGCCCGATCGTCGCGCCGGTCAGATAGATCAAATACGGCGGTACCAAAGGCAGCACGCACGGTGACAGAAAGCTGATGACGCCTGCGATCAGAGCCGCATAGATTGAAATGTCGCGCGACATCAGTCCGCCACTGCTGGAGTATAGACGCTTGCCTCTCAGCACTCTCTACGTCGCTCGCCAACGTCTGGTTTCACGTGAGGCCGACAACTTGCGCGCGCGCCAAGAACCGCCGGGCAATACCCCTGACTGAGAAGAAATCGCTGCTGACGTCGGAGGACGTTCCAGCTCCGGTGAATAGCTTGTCGTCACGATAGTATCCCGCCAGCAGAACGGGGACGCCTCAATCGGCTAGTAGCACGTGCAAAACGGTGATCGTCACTGCCTGCCGCGAGGCATGCCGACGGCCTTCGAGCAGCTCCACGTCACAAAGGCCGACGACCACATCCTAGCGCGCGGTGCCTTAAATCTCGTCACACGAGCGAGTCGCCCTAGGCCGGCAACTGTTCAAAATAGCTAGCGACTCGGGAACTTTGGGGACGAAACTTCGAATACAACTCAGGGTCAGATGCTAGAAACGCGTGATTCCCCGCGTCTCTTCCGTAAATCCCCGAATTTCGTCGGCCATTCTGTCACTTGGGTCGTTTTTAGAGGTAAAAAAATACCTTCTTCGCGCTTTAACGTGGCTTTCCAGTCACAGTCCCCAAGAGTCGAATATCACGTTGTTCCAGCCCCTTAGGTAGCGTGCTACGGTTTTCCCAGAAATTTACAAATTGTTAAAATTTTAGGCGTTGGGGGATTTCAGGATGCGTACTTTAGCGTTTGCCGCTTCGGCGTTGCTGCTGAGCTGTTCGCTCCCGAATACAGCGCATAGCCAATCTGCATTTCTGATCAACGATGCCCTCAAGCAGGCAATCGCAACCAATCCAGGCGTTGGAGAGGCTGCCGCAAACCGTCGCGCAACTGAGTCAGAACTAAGGCAACAGCAGTCAACTCTGCTTCCGCAAATCCGGGTTGAGGCGCGAGCTGGTCCGGAGCGGTTCAATCAGCAGATTGTTCCTGCGCCATTGGGCAACGACACCTGGCGAAATGGTCGAGACGTTTCAGTTGTCGGCCGCCAACTCGTCTTCGACGGGTTTACATCCCTGAACGAGATCTGGCGTCAGTCTGCACGGGTAAATGCAGCGGCAGCCCGCGTTCATGAAAGAACCGAATTGCTCGCGCTGGACGCCGCAGAGGCTTACATCGATGTCATTCGCTATACCCGACTGATTACGATCGCCGAAGATAACGTCAGGGTCCATCGCGGCTTGTTCGGTAACGTGCAAGCCCGTTTCAAAGGCGGACGCGCTGGCGAAGGTGATCTCGAACAAACCCGTGAACGTGTCGAAAACGCAATAGCCTCTCTTGCAGGCTTCCGCCAAAGCCTTGACGAGGCCCGCGCCAAGTATCGAAGGTCCGTCGGACTTGAACCTTACAATCTTCGGAATCCTCACCGCCTCGGTGGTCTACCCTCGACGAAGGATGAATCGCTTGCGATCGCGATAAAGTTCAACCCGACCATCAAAGCGGCAGCAGCCGACGCCCGCGCGGCCAAGTATGCCTTCCGAAGCACTTCGGGCGCCTTCGTTCCAAACGTTTATCTCGAGGGACGAGCCTCCACCGGAGTCGATGCAAACGGCTATGTCGGCAAGCGCGACGACGTGAGCGGTAAGGTTGTCGTAAGCTGGGATGTCTTCCGCGGTGGCCAGGATACGTGGCGTCGCTCCGAAATGGCAGAGCGGTATGTCGAAGGCACGATGCGGCATGCACGCTTGCAGCGTGACGCTGTTGAATCAATCGACAAGGCATGGGCTGCCCGCACACTCACTGCCGACAGAATCGCGGCTCTCAATCGTCAGATTGCCTCGGACAGGAAAGTCATTACCTCATACCAGAAGGAATATGAGTTGGGTCAGCGATCGCTGGTCGATTTGCTGAACGGACAAAACCAGCTCTTCAATGGCTTCATCTCCCTGATTTCCGCACAAAGCGTTGCGGTTTTCGCCGATTATCAGTTGCTGGCTGCGATGGGAAATCTGATTGAGTACGTCAAGGCGCCACCTCCATTGGATGCTTCGGCGCTCGACGTCGAACCGTTTGGACTGTTCCCAACCAAACTGCCCCCCATTATTATCCACGATCCAGTGTCGGGTCCGGAGCCTCTGCCGGTAAAGCGGGTAGAACCGATACCGGCGCTGAATTACGCTTCAGCCAAGGGTGAAGAAGGCGCTGCTGGAAGGAATAGTTTTGCCAACCGCTGGCAGGTGTCATCCCCCGCGCAGGAATTAATAGACACGGCTTCAAAGTGGTCCGTGAAGTGACGCTCTTTGCGCGTTAGCAGCGCTTTGGTGCGGAACTGACTTCGCCGAGCGCCCGGGAATGCAGATGCTACGCGCCTGTCCGGTCAGCTATTAGGCTTAATTTTAGGTTTCCGCGCAGCGGGCGGCTATAGGCTTATGATGGCTAGATGCCCCTTAGCCAGGACTACGATCATTGAACATAGACGCGGGATCCAGGATTTCAGCGAAGTCGAGTGGTGTCGATAGCACCGACCACTTGAGAGATCCGCTTGCGGAGGCATTGATCTGCCTTGCGGCCTTTCATGGGCGTTCGATTACTCGTGAAGCTCTCATAGCCGGCCTGCCGATAGTGAATGGCCGATTGACCGCTGTGCTCGTTGAACGCGCAGGATTGCGAGCCGGACTCGAAGTTGAGCCTGTAAGACGTGCCCTCGCAGACATTCCAGCGCTGGTGCTCCCGGTTTTGCTGGTGACCAAAGAAGGGATGCCGCTAATTCTTTGCGGCGTCGACGAAACTCGCCAAATGGCCCGTATTATCGATCCAGAGCGCCCCGAGCCCCCCACAGATTTCGCGATCTCCAAGCTTGCTTCGATGTATTCCGGGTACGCATTTTTGGTCAAACCCGCCGCTACCGCCGATGCCCGAACAGTTGCCGCCGGCGATCTTCCGCAAACCCATTGGTTCTGGTCTGTGGTCCGCAGGTTCGGCTCGAACTACGGACACGTTGCGCTGGCAGCGCTGCTCGTCAACATGCTCGCACTTGCCGCGCCGCTGTTCACGATGAATGTCTACGACCGCGTGGTGCCGAACGGAGCGATACCTTCGCTGATCGCGCTCGCTGTCGGTCTTGGCCTGGCAATCGTTTTCGATTTCATCATCAGGATCGTCCGAAGCCGCATTATCGATCTTACGGGCAAAAAAATCGACGTCGTGCTGGCGGCCAACATCTTCGAGCACATCCTTGCGGTGAAGATGGCGAACAGGCCGGCTTCGGTTGGCATTCTCGCCAATCAAATGAGGGATTTCGATTCTGTCCGGGAATTCTTTACATCGGGAACGGTGGTTGCGGCCACCGACCTGATCTTCGCCATGATCTTCATCGGCGTACTCTTTATTATCGCCGGTCCGCTAGCCTGGATACCGCTGCTCATGCTGCCGATTGTCATCGCGACAGGCTTCATCCTGCAGCGACCACTAGACCGCGCAATGAAGCGGCTGCAAGCAGAGTCTGCCGCCCGGCACGGCGTTCTGATCGAATCGCTCTCGGGTATCGAAACAGTTCGCGCCGCAGGCGCTGAATCCCGCATGCAGACCATGTGGGAGCGATCCGTCGCGGCAACAGCGCGTTCGGGCGAAGACGTCCATTTCTGGTCGTCCTTGGCGCTGACGATTTCAAGCTCTGCTCAACAGATTACGAGCATGCTGCTTGTGGTGATTGGTGTCTTCCTGATCCTTGACGGGAAAATCACCATGGGTGCCTTGATCGCCGCGAACATGCTGTCCGGTCGCGTGCTGGCTCCGATCTCGAGTCTCGCATCTGTCATTACCCGGGCCACCCAGACAATCAGCGCGCTGCGTTCGATCGACAGGCTGATGACGCTCGAACGCGAACGTCCTCCAGGGCGCACCTTCGTGACCCGAAAGATCGCACAAGGCGCAGTTAGTTTCGATAACGTGAGCTTCCGCTACCCCGGCACCAAGGAAAGCGCGCTCGAAAACGTATCGTTCAAGATCGCACCCGGTGAGCGTGTTGCGATCATCGGCCGCGTTGGCTCGGGGAAAACGACGGTCGGCCGTCTTCTGACCGGCTTCTACGAACCGCTCGAAGGCGGCATCGCTATCGATGGCATCGATTCGCGTCAGTATGATCCGGCTGACCTTCGCGCCGGCGTCGGATTCGTCATGCAGGATACCGACCTGTTCTTCGGAAAGCTGCGTGACAACATCACGCTTGGAAAGCCATCAGCGACCGACGAAGAGGTCATCGAGGTCGCTCGCCTCTCTGGTGTTGAGCAATTCATCGCCGGTCATCCTCTCGGTTACGATATGCCTATCGCCGAAGGCGGCCGCAGTCTCTCCGGCGGGCAAAAGCAGGCGATCGGCCTCGCGCGCGCGATGATCCGCAAACCCAAGATTATTTTTATGGATGAGCCGACCGCACACTTCGATGTGCGCAGCGAAGCGGAATTCCTCGATCGCCTGAAATCGATTGCTATGTCCGATATGACCATCATCGTTTCGACGCACCGCCCCTCCTTATTGTCGCTTGTCAATCGAATCCTGGTATTTGAACGCGGCAAGCTTGTTGCCGACGGTCCTCGCGAGACTATTCTCGCCAACCTTCAGGCCGGTGCAAAGCGGCAGGCAGAAGCATCGAAGTTTGACAAACCAGTCGTGAAGTCAAATGCAGCAGTCTGATTTTGCCTTCGCAAACGATATTCGAGCTGCGGTGGAACTGCGGACGCCGCGCACGTCGCGGCTGGTCCTGCTTTGTACATTGGCGCTTATCGTGGCCGGAGTCGTCTGGGCCCATTTTGCGGTGCTCGATGAAGTGAAGCGCGGCAACGGACGGGTGGTTTCCTCCCGTCAAACTCAGGTCCTGCAAAGTCTCGAAGGCGGACTCGTCCTGGAAATTCTGGTACGGGAAGGCGATATCGTCAAACAGGGCCAGGTGCTGATGAGAATTGACGATACAAAATTCTCAGCCGACCTTGGCGAGGTACGAGAGCGGCGTGCGTCAAACGCTGCGCGTGTCGCGCGCCTTCAGGCAGAGGTTACCGGCGCGGCGAAGCCCGTGTTTTCCGACGAACTTGTGAATTTTGCACCCCAGATCGTCGAAACCGAACAGAACCTGTTTGCCGCGCGCGTGAAGAAAGTATCTCAGGACATCGACGTTCTGGCGCAGCAGGAAACGCGGCTTGCGGGATCACTCAAGCTGCTCAGCCGCGAGGTGGAGATCACGCGCAACCTGTATGCGCAGAAGGTCGTCCCTGAGATCGAGATGTTGCGCCTTGAACGTCAGGCCAGCGAAATCCGCGGACAACTGGCGGAAACACAATCGCGGATCACAAATATCAAGACCGCTTTCCGGTCGCAGGCAGAGGAAGATCTGGCCAAATCTCGCGGTGATCTGGCTGTGCTGGAAGAGAATATCAAATCAGCTCAGGATCGCGTCCGCCGCGCCGACCTCAAATCTCCGGTTAACGGCATAATTAACAAACTGAACGTGACGACCGTCGGCGCCGTAGTTCAGCCGGGCGCTAATCTGATGGACATCGTTCCGCTGGATGACAGCTTGCTCGTTGAGGGGCGTATTCGTCCGCAGGACATCGCGTTTATCAGAGCCGGGCAAGATGCAGTGGTCAAAATCACCGCATACGATTCGTCGGTCTATGGCTCTCTCAAAGGCAAGGTTGAACGCATCAGCGCCGATACGATCGCCGACGACAAGCCCGAGCGCGGAGAAAAAGGCGAAACATTCTATCGAGTCATGGTTCGGACCGATAAGAACCATCTTGGAACGGCAGAAAATCCGCTTCCTATTATACCCGGCATGGTCTCCACCGTTGAGATCCTGACCGGCGCGAAATCGGTGCTCGACTATATCGTGAAGCCCGCCCGCATGCTTCGCGATGAGGCGCTTCGCGAACGTTGAACCATTTTCGGTAACCAAATAGTCAGCATTAACGTGGCGTTACGCACGATCAATGCTTCAAATTCTACGTATTCTGTTTCTCCCCTTTCACTCTGCGGCGGAGAATACCTGCTCCGATACGCGCCGTTTAACGCAGCGCTAGCCACCTCCATTCAATGATCGCCCCATCACACGGGAACGGGATCAGCTTCATGGCTGGCCGACGCTCCCGGGATGCAGGGGCGTTATCATGGCGAATTTTTCAACGGCGCGTACCGTTACAGGGGCGATTATTGGCCTCGCGGTTTTGACGGCCGGCGCTTTTCCCGGCGAGGCCGCATCAAAGGCCAAACCAAGGAAGTACATTTTTGACGATCTGGTGACGCCTTCGATGCTGGTGCCGCCCTCGCCGCCCGTTCGTGTCTCTACTGATGGCGCGCGGTTCTTCTCGATCAACAGCGTTCTGGCCAAGCTCGATGGCAAACCCAAAGTGAATGAGCCGGTTCGACTGGCATCCATCACAAGCAGTGACGTGTTGTCCGATGCACCAGCTGAATTGATCAATACCACGCGAATGCAGATCACCAACGAGCCGTTCGGCCTGTTTACATTCCGCGCGCCGGAGGGAGTCCTTTGGCGCAAATGGCGCGCGGTGAAAGCCGACATCGACGCCGATCTGCGACAGGTCGAAAGCTGCAAGTCAAACAGTTCCGCTTGCAGCGACGCAGCCCGTCGATTCATGCTAATCGTCAATGAGGTTCGTGCCCGAACCGGCGTGGCTCGCATCGAGACTGCCAATCGCCTCATCAATGGCGCCATTCGATACATGAGTGATCTCGCGCAGCATGCAACGGTGGACGTCTGGTCGGCACCGTTGGCATCGCTAGGCACAGGCCGCGGCGACTGCGAGGATTACGCCATCGCAAAATACGTTGTGTTGCGGGAAGCCGGTGTTTCGGAGCAGGATCTTCGCGTTCTTTTGGTCCGCGATCGGAACGTCCGGGAGGATCACGCTGTCCTCGCGATCCGGAATGGTGAGGCATGGACCGTTCTCGATAACCGGAGTTCGGCCTTAACGCCTGACCGCGAGTTGCGCCATTTCAAGCCTCTCTTTGCCCTCGACAGCGGCGGCGTGAACCTCGTTGCATCGCCCTATTTGTCCCGGCGGCAAACCATCGAGGACACGACGGTTTCTCCTGCATCGGAGGCCGTCGGCAGCGACGACGCGACAGCAGTCTGGGGCGCCACCATTGACGGAGCAGCGACATCCATTGCCGGAACCGGTGCCGGCGCGGCAACCTTGCCGATCCTGATCTGAGCACTGTTGCCAAGGCATAAACAGGCGTCAGTCCATCGGGGATCCGGGAGAACTGCCCACACCGGCCGTCGAAACTTTGTCGCTCCGGCCGGACGGCCCGGTGCGAAGCTAATGCTTTCGTGATATATTCCTCGGGTTTTCAGCCTTGCGCATTTTGCGCCGGTCATGGTCGAGCGGAGATCCCGTGGAAGCAGACACGAGACATTTTTTTCAAAGCAATTTCCGGCGTTCAATCGCAAATTGCCTGGCGATTTTGTTCCTCATTGCCAGCGGCAGCTCTGCCGCACTGGCGCAGGAAAAGACGGTCGAGCGCGCCGCCAAGGGCCAAACCGCGAAGGACATTCGCGTCGGTGTCTATCTCAACGTCCAGCCCGACTGTACGTCCGGGACCCTGCCGGCTATCCGCCTCGTCAGCCCGCCCGCAAATGGGGCGGTCAGCATCAAGCGCGGCAAGGTCAGCGCAACCAATTACAAGCAATGTCTGGCGCTTGAAGTTCCGGGATTTATCGCGTTCTACCGTTCGAAGCCCGATTTTTCCGGCATCGACATCCTAACCATCGAGGTCAAGTATCCCGGGGGCCGCACAGAAATGCAACGCATCAGCGTAACCGTTGGCGGCGGATCTGCCGGGCAGAAGATCTAACGCAGTCGGCAGCGAGGGCGAATCTTCAGCCTTGTCGCGCGCGCCTTCCTAGGCAAAAGCATAAAATGGCCTTCCTAAGCAAAAGCCCGCCGGAGATGATTCGGCGGGCTTTTGTACAGTATCCAGCCTACATCAGACGATGTGGATATTTGTCGCTGCGATGTTTACGCCGTTATCCAGAATCGCGAGCACCGTTGCAGCGCTTCCCCCACCCGTACCATCGGCATCGTACAACAACGTATGAGTGGCAGTATTAAAGTGGAAGCGCTCCGCAGCCGATCCAAACGTATCGGTTGCGCTGCTGCCAAATTGCGCCGCAGTGGGACTACCAACCGCAAGCCCTGCACCCGTAAATCCAGCGAGCGCGATGTCGAGAAAATCACCCTCAGCAATGCTGAAGTCTAGAATGTGATCGCCACCTTCCGAGAGTGCGTTGAGACGGAAGTGATCCGCGCCGGTGCCACCGACAAGGAAGTCGATGCCGCCACCTCCGACCAGCGTATCGGCGGCACCGTCGCGACCAATGAGAATTTCATTGGCTGCTGTGCCATCAAGTTGAGACTGCCCCTGCTGACTACGATCAATGGTGACATCCGCGGTGTCGGTAGCGCCGGCAGGCGTCGTATTGAGGGTATAGGTGAAAGTCCCTCCGCCTGTGCGATCGACCGCATCTATCTCCGCGCCGTTGATTGAAACCGCGAAATTGTTCTGGCTTTCGGTGACCGACGTGATGGTGAGCGGTAAACCTTCGGGGTCCGAGTCGTTGAACAGGAGGGCAGAAATTGGAATGGAGATCGTCTCGCTAGCATTACCCGAAGGATCGTTGATGTTCGTGATTACGCTATCAGGTTGCGCTACAGGCGCCTCATCGACATTCGTCACGGAGATCGCCACCGCCTTGATCGTGTCGTTGACGCCGTCGTTGGCATGAACAACGATGTCATACATGTTATTGGTTCCGGCATCTCCGGGCGCTTCGAAATTCGGGGAGTTATTAAACCTGACCTGCCCGCTTGTTGAATTGATATTGAACAATGCTGCGTCAGCACCGGTGATCGAGTAAGTGATCGCGGCCGCTGCATCGGCGTCGGTTGCAGTAGCCGTATAAACTACGGTCGTTGCCGCGGTATTCTCGGCCACGCTCGCGGTTGCACCAGACGTAATGACTGGCGCAAATTCGTTGACGTTCGTCACCGTCACTGCAACCGCTTGGGTGTCGGTCAGCGAACCATCGGTAACCTGAACGATCACATCATAGACGTTGTTTGTGCCGCTGTCGGTCGGCGCTTCGAAGTTCGGCGCTGTAACGAACGTCAGAGCGCCTGTCGAAGCGTTAATCGCGAACTTCGCCGCGTCGGCACCGCCGCTGATCGAATAGGCCAGCACTGTCCCTGCGTCCGGATCGGTCGCCGTAACCGTCGTGACAGCCGTCAAGTTCTCGGCCACGTTGATCGCAGCTATCGCCCCACCGCCATTCGACGTGATCGACGGCGCGGCATTGATGTTGTTCACCGTCAGGTTGAGCGATGCACCAACCGTATCGCCATCGCCATCGATGAGCGTATAGGCAAAAGTCTCCGGCGACGTCGCCGGGATATTGTTGGGGGCCGTGTAATCCCACTCGCCGGCCTGATTGGTGCCGTTCGCGGCGAAGTTGAACACCAGCTTGCCACCCAGATCGGTGGTGATGGTGATCTGCTTACCATTGGCATTAATCACGTCGCCTGCACCTAGCCCGCCGGACGCAGTGATCGTTGCATTGCCGTTGAACGTGAAAGTAACACCATCGACGGTAATCGACTTGACGTACCCGCCGTCGGCACCAAAGCCGTCGCCATTGGACAGGATATTTCCGCTGACAGAACCCGGCAGCGAACCGGTCAACGTGGTGGAAAGATCGCCGGCATTTGTGATGATAACCGGTGGCAGACCCGGATTGCCCGGCGCCCAAGCGATCGGCGTAAGATCCGCGTCGTTGACGCCGGTGCTGATGCCAACCGCGTAGGAAGCAGCCACGCCCTTATCGGCCAGGAACGTTTCCCAGGCCGTCTGCTCGGCACCAACGATGCCAACCGTTCCGTTGCCTTCGGTCGGTTCGCCGTCCGAGATGAAGTAGACCACTGTCTGATCTGCCGCGGTCGGCCCCGAACCCCAATTCGTCGTGACCCGGTTCAGTGCCGCATCATAATCCGTATTGCCGCTTGCAGACAGGCCGCTGATATAGGCAATCGCATCCGCCCTGTCGGCCCAGATCGGTGTATTGTGCGATGCACCGGACGCGAAGCTCACCACCATGATCTGGTTGAAGTCGACAGAACTGTTGTTCAACAGGTTGATGGCCGCCGCCTTGGCAAGCTCCATGCGCGACCCTGAGCCGCTTCCCATGCTGCCCGAAGTGTCGATGACGAACACAACGTTCATCGACGGCTTCTGACCTTCATTAACAACAGCGAATTCCGAAACCGCAACAGGTGCGTCGTCGATAACAGTGATCGACGCATTCAACGGTACGTTGGTGTCGCCCGGCGCGGGTCCGCCGGAATCGGTCACCGTGACGCGTCCGTTCAGGTTGATCGCGATGGCGTCTTCGGTGGAGTCGTTGTGGATTGGATGATCGACCCGCGCATTGAGCGTGAAGCTATACGCGCCCGTCGTACTATTGAGCGTCACCGTGAAGATTTTCGTATCGACCGCCGAGCTGTAGAAGCCAGTGCCTCCGTCGCTGTTGACGTAACCAATGAGGTTTCCACCGTCTATGGCGAAAAGTACTGGCTTGCCGCCGGACGTTAGCGGCCCATTCGCGACAGTGCTTACTGCTGGGTTCCCCGACAGTGAGGCAAAGGAGTAACTCAACGTGCCATCGATGCCGCCGGTGACGAGCGCACCAAACGAGCCGGAAATTGCGTTCGTGACGTTGTTGAGATTTCCAACGACATCGGTATCGAGGTTGGGTGTCGTTCCGGAGGTCGTGTCGTCAATGCCGCCCGGCAGGGCATGCTCTTCTTCTACCACGCCTGTGACTGCGCCCATGATGACGAGCGGCTGAATGACGTTCTGAATCGTAATGGACTGACTGTCGCTCGACGTATCGCCGTCACCGTCAGTGGCCTTGATCGAGAACGTAACCTGCTGGTTCGACGTGACCGAGTTCGCCGTGAAATGCCACTGCAAATCCGCATCGACAGTCAAGGTGCCCGTTGCAAGATTGAACGTAACCACGTTTGTCGACGGGGTCAGTGAAAGAGACTGCGTCGTTGTGTTGACCGTGACATCGACGGACGTCACACCGTCGGCACCCGGCGCCAGAGTCCAGGTTCCGTTGATCGTCTGGCCTTCATCCACTGTGGCCGGAGTATCCACGATGTTAAGCGCCGGCAGATCATCGGAGACGCTGAGCGTGACCGTCTGGGTGACACTATCGCCGTCCTGATCCGAAGCAACCACGCCGATCGAACCAAGCGCAGCAAGATCATCGAGATTGATGTCGGGATGGCTGTCGTAATTATTGATGAGAGTCGCTGTGACGGTCACCGAGCCGGTAGCGCCAACCCCAATTGATCCAGGAGGGGTAAGTTCCAGCGCAACGATCTTGGTGCCTGTGCCGACCGCGCCATCCCAACCTTCGATAAGGACGTCGGACACGCGATTCCAGGTCAACCCGCCAGCGAGCGCTCCGGTCCCGGCAGCGAAGGCGAAGTTCGTCAACGCATCGGAGCCAGCTGTGAACGATACCGTTCCCGTTGCGAAGTCCGGGTTGCCGGGCGTGGAGCCATCGAACAGATTCTGGTCGTCCATTTGAAGCGACAGACCGCCACCCGAGAGAGACGGATTCGTCCCGTCGGTGACGCTGATCGTGTGGCTATCGGCCGACGTGTCGCCATCGCCGTCCGTGGCGCTGAGCGTGAAGGTCACTGACTGGGCAACGTCATTGTCCAGGTTGGTGGCCGCAACGAACGTCCAGGTGCCGTCTGCATTGAACGTCAACAGGCCCTTGCCCGTATCGACCCCGGTTCCAATCGAAACCGGAACCGCCGTGCCGCTATCGATGCTGACCTTGAAGTTGGCCGGCAGTACGCCGTCGGCGCCGGGCGTGAGACTCCAGTCACCAGTGATGGTGCCAGCTTCAGCCACCGTGGTCGGGTCCGCCGGACCGATATTGTCAATCGTGACAGTCGGCACGTCATCCACGATATCGACCGTGATGGTGTTCGTCGCGGTGTTGCCGTTGGCGTCCGTCACCTCGTAGGTGAACGTCTCAGCATTGTTCTCCGTGTTGGTGCTGTTGTCGGCCTGCGACCCGATTACCGGCGAGGTCAGTGTGTAGCTGTAGCTGCCGTCCGGATTGAACGTCAGCGTGCCGTGTGAGCCCGTTCCGCTGCCGACCAGCGCATAGGTGAACGGGCCGGTCCCGCCGCCAATGTCGTCGGTCACCGTTCCGGTCACCGTCTCCGCCGTGCTCGCGGGCGTGCTGCCGATGACAGGAAGTGCAGCTTCGTTCACCGTCACCTCATCATTTGAAGCCGTGATCCCGGAGTCCGTCAGGTTGATGGTCAGCGTCGTCGTGGACGTGTCGCCATCACCGTCCTTGATCGTGTACACAAATACATCGCTCGCACCCGCAGGCGGAACGGCATCTGGATTGCCGTCGTAGACGTAGCTGCCGTCAGCCTGCAGGACCAGCGTGCCAAATTGCCCATTGATCGTCGTCGCGACGCCCGTCGTCACCGCCGTCGTCGTATCAGCTCCCGCGGCTCGAACGCCAACAACACCGCCGCCCGCCGCATAGCCGTCAGCGCCGGCAACATCGTTAGCAAGTACGCCACTCACCGCAGCAACCGTCAGAATACCACCTTCCGTCACGGAGCCGGTGTTCAGGTTTGCATGCGGAACGTCGTCGATCACATCGATGGTGATGGTGTTCGTCGCGGTATTGCCGTTGGCGTCCGTCACATTGTAGGTGAAGGTCTCGGCATTGTTCTCCGTGTTGGTGCTGTTGTCGGCCTGCGGCCCGGTCACAGGTGAGGTCAACGTGTAACTGTAGCTGCCGTCCGGATTGAACGTCAGCGTTCCGTGAGAGCCCGTTCCAGTGCCCACCAACACATAGGTGAACGGTCCGGTCCCGCCGCCAATATTGTCGGCCACCGTTCCGGTCACCGTCTCCGCCGTGCTCGCGGGCGTGCTGCCCACAGGCAGCGCCGCTTCGTTCACCGTCACGTCGTCATTCGCAGCCGTGATCCCGGAGTCCGTCAGGTTAATGGTCAGCGTCGTCGTGGACGTGTCGCCGTCGCCATCCTTGATCGTGTACACGAATACATCGCTCGCACCCGCGGGCGGAACGGCATCTGGATTGCCGTCATAGCTGTACGTACCATCGGAGTTCAGCGTCAGCTTGCCGTACACACCTGTAATCTGCATCCCGATCCCGGTCAGGACATCGCTCGTCAGGTCCACACCCGCCGCACGAACGCCAACAACGCCTCCAGCAGGAGTCGTCAGTATCGCACCGTCCGCGCCAAACACATCGTGGGTCCCGTCGGTCAGAACGTTGCCGCCGACAATCCCGCCTTCGATCACGCTGTTCGTGTTCGAATACGCCACCGGCACATCGTCTGTGACGTTGATCGTCAGCGTTTGCGAGACAGAGTCCCCATCGGCATCAAACGCGTTGATGGTAAAGCCGAATGTTTTTGAATCCGTCCCGACACCGTTGTGGTCGATGTTCTGGTATTGCACATAGGTGTAATAGCCGTCGCCGCCTTCATAGAGCGTGATGCTGAACACCGGATTGGTATCTGGATCGTCACCCTGCTTGTAGGCAACAATCTGTTCGTTTCCGGCAGAATCCCCGGGCGCGCGGATCACATAGAGCAACGGCACCCCATCGGCCGTAAGGCTTGGCCCGATCGGATTGGAGTTACCGTCCTTGGCGAACTCAAGATGCCTGTCTGCACCGTTGTCGGCACCCCAGCTGATATGAAGGAAACCGGTACCGCTCTGAGCGATACCAACCGGATTCGCCGCAACAGGATTACGGTCGCTCGGAAGATTGCCTTCGTTGACGGATACCGAGTCAGCCAGAGCCGTCGTCAGCGGCGTGTCATCGTCGATCGTGATCGTCAGCGTTCCGACTGCGGTATCGGCCGGCGTAGTCCCATCGACGACCTGATAATTCAGAACAACCGTAGCGTCGTTTTCGCCATCGCCTGGGGCATGAAGCACGGGCTGGAGCAGCGTGAAGACATAATTGCCGTTACCGTTGTCGAGACCACCGTCCACAACGATCTCGAAGATATCGCCGCGGTCTGCCGACGTCGCGGTCAGAGTGTTGGTGATATCATTCCAGTGATAGATAACGGCCTCAGATCCGACAAAGCCCGCGACATTGTTTGCCAGGCTAAAATTAACCGGATCGCTCGTGGCGGGGCCATCGTTAACAAAACTGTGGGGCAACGTGCCGGATGCCGTGAAGGCATTGCCTGCCACATCGCCGCTGCTCTGGCCATTGCCGTCGTTGCCGCCTGTCAGGCCTTCATCGTCGACCGTCGCGAAAGCATCGCCTGCCGTCGGGATCGTATTGGTGATGACGCTCGAGAGTGTGACGGTCGCCGTGGAAACGTCCCCGTCTCCATCCTTAATGGTGTAGGTGAAGCTATCCTGGCCGTTGTGGCCCGCGTTCGGCGTGTACGTGAAAGTTCCGTCATTGTTGTAGACAACGGTGCCGTGCGCGCCGTTCGTGACAGTGACCTGGCCGGGAGTCGCATTTGTGGCGTCGACACCATCTGCACCGAACGCGTCGTTGTCGAACAAACCTGAGATGATGGTTGGACCGGTGATGGTCGGGCTGTAGGTGTCGTCATTTGCCACGGGAACATCGTCATCGACGCCGACAACGAAACTGCCGCTGACCGCATCCCCGTCGGAATCCGTCGCGGTGAAATTGAACGACAAGCCGATATCGTTCTCGTTGTTGCCAGGCGCATGGTCAAGCTTATCGAGCAGCACGAAGCGGAACTGGGCTGTACCCTCATCGCTCAACGAAACTTCGAAGACCGTGCGCGCACTCGCGCCTGCTCCTGCAACACCGCTCAGCACGGTGTGATCCGCATTGAGCACGAACGTGACCAGATCGCCGTGCGAATAGAGCGCCGACACACCCGTGACCGCGACACTGTCGTTGGTAAACGTCACACTGCGATCACCGACGCCGTTTGGCTGATCTTGAACGAACGAGTTGAACGGTACCGACACGCCGTCAACACCGCTGTCGATATTGTCAGCACCCCACTGGATGTTGAGATTGCCCGTCGCGGTGGCTTCGTTGTTATCGACGCCTAGGCCTTCCGTATTCGGAACAACGTTGTCGCCCGGCTGGCTGTCGTGGTTGCCGAAAGCAAACGGACCGGTGAGCCCGTCTTCATCAACAGTAATCGCGGGAACGAGGCTGACGTTGTCGAGATAGGCGCCGAGTTGGTTGGGCTGGCCATCGCCCTGGAAGGCAACGGTGTTGGAGCCAGCTTGCGCCGTGACGATAACCGAAACGTGCTGCCAGCCATCTGCCTGCGTCGATGAGTCGATCGTATGCACGACGACGCCGTTCCAGTAGACCTTGAGGCTGCTGCTGTCCGGATCGCCGTCGTTGGGCCGCGGCGAGTACCAGAAAGACAGTTCGTAGCTGTCACCGGCGGCCAGTGCCGTTGAAATCGTCTGCTGAATCGTTGCGTTGAGCTGTGACGTCGGATTATTCAGCGGATCGGAATCCAGCTCGACCTTGGCGTTGCCATCTTGCGGCAGCAGATCGCCGATATTGCCCTGCTGAATCTCGAACGGAACATTGTCGGGGCCCGAGGTCCAGTGATCGATGGTCGTGAAAGTGTTGAATCCGGGATTACTGACCTGACCATTATGATCTTCGAAGCTACCGTTCAGGATCAGGTTGGCTGGAGCAGGAGACGCCCCGATGATCGGCATGTCGTCGTCGATCGAGATCGACAAAGTCCCCGTCGCGGTATCTTGGTCGAAATCGGTGACCGTATAGGTCAGGTTGATATTGATGTTGTCTTCGTAGGCGGTCTGCGTTCCTGCGACGCCAGGATCGTCATGGCCCGGGTGATCCAACTGACCCAGCAGCGAGAAGCTGTAGGCACCGGTGGACGGATTCGTGACCTCGATCTTGAATGCAGCACCACCGACAGTCCCGTCAGTCGATGCGTAAAGCGTGTTGGTGCCCGCAACCCAGAAGTACGTCAGCGCCAAACCACCGGAGGTCACCGGATGGCCGTTCGCATCGACGACAGCCGCTCCGCCGAGCGGCAGGAACGAAACGGTCGCAGGCGAATCCGCGCCGGCTGTAAATCCAAGCGTACCAGAGAGAGAAGCCGACGCTGCATCATCACCAGGCGAGGTCGTGTCGTGATTGCCCGCAGATAGATCGTCTTCATCGACGGCAAGCGGAGCATTCGACAACGCATGAGGAACGTCGTCAGTGACCTTTACGGTGAGCGCCGTCTGGACCGCATCTCCGTCCGAATCATAAGCCTTGATCCCGAAGTTCAGGGTGCTGGTGTCAGCGCCTGGAGCATGATCGATGTTCTGGTAAAGCGCGAAGGCGTAATATCCGCTACCCTGCTCATAGAGGGTAATGCTGAACACCAGATTGGAGTCGACGTTCGGATCATCTCCATGCTTGACGGCAACAAGCTGTTCGTTGCCGGGCGAGTCGCTGGCTTCGCGAATGAAGTAATCAAGCGCCACACCGTCGGACGTTAGCGCCGGGCCGATAACCTGACCGTTGCCATCTTTGACAAACGCGAGGTGCTTCGCCGCACCGTCGTCCGCACCCCAGCTGATATGAAGGAATCCAACGTTCGCCTGGGTAATGCCGCCGGGATTTCCATCGGTCAGAAGCAATGCTTCATCGAGCGTTACAACGTCGGCAGCGGCAGTGATCACGGGAACATCGTCGTCGATGCCGATGACAAAGTGTCCTGAGACGGCGTCGCCGTCGGAATCCTTCGCCGTAAAATTGAACGTCAGCGCGATGTCGTTTTCGTTGCCGCTCGGCGCGTGATCCAGCAGATCCTTGAGAATGAAGCGGTATTGTCCGGACCCATCGTCAGACAACGTAACTTCGAAGACTTCGCGCGATCCGGCGAAGCCCTGAAGCTTGGTATTGTTGTTTGAGAGAACAAAATTGATCGCGACGCCGTCAGACGTGAGCGTCGACGCTCCGGTAAACGACACGGAATTATCTGTGAAAAAGACACTGCGGCCAGTCAGCGCAGCACCGAGCGCTCCATCCTGAATGAAACCGGTATTTGCGGCAGTCGTGTCAGCGACATCGCTGTTGTCGGCTCCCCACTGGATACCGAGAGAGCCGACCGTCGTGGCTTCGTTGTTGTCACCATCCGTATTCGGAACGACGTTGTCGCCAACCTGGGAGTCGTGGTTGCCAGATGCGAGACCGTCTTCGTCGACGAAGTTCGTCGCGATGACTGAAACATTGGCCAGATAGGTGCCATGATAGCCCTCATCGGCCTGCCCCGGAATGACGGCATGTCCCTGCCCGACTTCACGGAAGGTGATCTGATCGTTCGCCGCAATTCCGGTCGCGTTCACGATATAGGCATACGACGTCATCGGCCCTGACGGATCTATCGTGCCGATTACAACGTTATTCCACAGAACCTGCAGTTCCGCGGTGGACGGATAAGGAGCGCCAGCCTCGAACGAAATCGCATATGCTTGGCCAGGCGTAAGCCCGCTCAGCTGCTGCGAAATCTCGATGTTGCCGGGCGAAGCGCCCATATCGATCATGCTGCCGTGCGTCGACGTATGAAGGCCGAGATAACCGTCGTTGACACGCTCGACCTGCAGATTTGACGGAGGGTCGAACGTCGAATTGGCGAACACCCAGCCGGTGATGCTGCCGGGCGCAGTCGCAATCCCGCCGAATGAAGCAGACGCGAACGTTCCCTGGCTGAAATCGCCGTTAACGATCACGTTCGTCGGCGCCGCAGGGAGGATCGGCATGTCGTCGTCGATCGAAATCGACAGCGTGCCGGTCGCAGTGTCTTTGTCGAAATCGGCGACCGTGTAGGTCAGGTTGATATTGATATTGTCTTCGTAGGCAGTCTCCGGACCATTATTCAGCCCATCGGCATCATGGCCAGGATGATCCACCGCCCCCAGCAGCGAGAAGCTGTAGGCACCGGTGGACGGATTCGTGACCTCGATCTTGAATGCAGCACCACCGACAGTCCCGTCAGTCGATGCGTAAAGCGTGTTGGTGCCCGCAACCCATAGGTAAGTCAGCGCCACGCCACCCGAGGTCACCGGATGACCGTTCGCATCGACGACAGCCGCTCCGCCGAGCGGTTGGAACGAAACTATCGCAGGCGAATCCGCGCCGGCTATAAATCCAAGCGTACCGGTAAGCGAAGCTGAAGCGTTGTCATCACCGGGCGAGGTCGTGTCGTGATTGCCTGCTGATAGATCGTCTTCATCGACATTGAGCGAGGCTGTCGTGGTCGCACTCGGGCCGTGGTCGGTAAACTGGATGTTGCCCCCGAGATCGATCACGGCGCTTGCCGTCGCCGTATCGCCATCGCCGTCGGTAATCGAGCCGCTGCGGGTCAGCGAGATAAGGCCGTTTCCAAGAACAGCGGTCTGGTCGTCAAACGGCGCACCAGACGCGGACGGATCGTTGGCAATCGGATGGTCGATTTGCTGGAACTGAGTCAGCGTCACGACGCCAGAACTGCTCACCGAGACCGAGAAAATCTTGTTGCCGTCGGCAATCGCGCCGACGTTCAGAGCCGTCGAACCGACAATCGTGCCGCCAACATCATAAAGGTAGATCGACAGACCATTGCTATCGAGGCTGGAGTCGACACGGCCGGAAACGACCGGGCCGGTGACGGCAAGCGAATAGCTCAGGCTGGTGCTGCCACCGCCGTCGGCGCCATATGACGACGTCACAGCGAACACGCCGCTGAAATTTGCAGCGGACATTGCCGTGTCGGTCGCATTGCCGATGGTGTCGGCGTCCTGCGTCGTGAGCACAACACCGGCTTCACCGATGGCCGTGATCGAGATTGTCGGACCATCGTCTTCGAAGACAATTTTGTTGCCGACATTAAAGGTTTCACCGACCGAGTCGCCATCGTGGTCCGTCACGGTCACAGTGACGCGGATCGCGCTGTTGATGATCGATTGCTGAACAGGATCTGGGAAATCATTCGACAACGCATCGTTGCTGTTGCTGCCGTTGTCGTTGTCTTCGTCGAAATCACCACGATCGTCGTGCTTGATCGCAACGTACTGGATGACAGAGATTACGCCGGTGGTCGGATCGATATGGATGGCGAACGCGGCGGGATCGTTAGTTCCGACACCGCTTCCACCGTCGGGGCCATCATAGCGACCGACGATCAGGGTAGAGTTCACCTCGAACAGCGTGATCGGTTGGCCCGAAACCGTCGTCAGGCCGGATGACGTGCTGCTGCCGGGGACGTCGATCGCAAATACGATGCTACCGGGGCCATCTGCGCCGTAGTGCGGGGTAACCGCGACGACCGCACCGTTACTCTGCGCAACCTGAGGCGCACCGAACAGCGTCGAATCCGCGGCTGGAACACCGGGATTGGTGACCGCAACCGGGAACGGATTGCTGGTGTCGTTGTCGTTCGAGTCACCGTTCACGCCAGGCGTTGCAGTCGCGTTTTGCAGGCCAGCGGTTTCATCGATCGTGACAAGTTTCCCGGACTGCAGAACGAAGTTTGGTTCCGGCGTGTCGTCATCGACGTTGATCTTCAGCGAGCCGTCAATGAAATCGCCGTCGCCGTCGGTCACGCGGTAACTTACTGTGAACTCGACGTTGTTTTCCGTGTCGTCACCGCTCTGGCCATTCTGCGTGGGATGGTCGATCGCGTGGAGCTGCGTGACGGTGTAGTTGCCGTAGGTCGAATCCGTCAGCGTGACCCTCAGAACGTCGATGCCATTCTGTTTGATGGTCAGGGTAAGTCCACCGTCGGAAACAGCCGCCGTGAACCCCTGTCCGGAGGGAAGGTTAAAGCCCGTCAGGAGTGTGCTTCCGGGACCATCGGCGCCGTAATCATGGCTGAGCGTTCCGGAGGCATTCAAGGGAGCGTTGTCATCTCCCGGCCCGCCCTCATTTCCGCCCGCGAGATCGTCGTCTTCAAGTGATACTGTGCTGTTGGAGTGCAGCGACGGACCATCGTCGAGGAACGTAATCAGGTTGCCAATATTGGCCGTATCCGTCGACTGGTCGCCGTCGGAATCGGTGACAGTCAGGGTAACCAGGATCTTGCCGTTGAGATTCTGCTGAACCGGATTCGGCGTATCGTTTGGCGACGCATCGTTGCCGCCGCCAGTGCCGTTGTCGTTGGTTTCGTTGGAGTCACCGCGGTCGTCATGCTTAAGCGAGAGATACTGCGCGACGCTGACTTCACCATCTGACTCAATGGCGATGGCGAACGCGACCTTGCCATTGAAGGCACCGCCGACGACCGTGCCGATCACAAGCCCATCAGCATTAACAGACAAATTGATCGGGCTGCCGTCAGTCACGAAAAGACCCGACGCGGCGCCGCCGACGATGCTCAGCGCATACTGATGCGGGTACGGAGGAGAGTCCGAGCCGATCGTGGAATCGTTTACGACGACCGCAAAGTTGCTGTGAGCATAGGCAATCGCGCCATTGCCCGAATTACCGCCATTATTATCGCCGTCGACATCTGGATCGTCACCGACGAGCCGGACGCCACCAACAAATGTCGCCTCAAGAGCGGCGAACAGATTCCTGACGCTGCTTGAGGTCGTATCGTCCGCCTGATTGCCAGGCGTTTCATCAATGGTGACCGATCCACGACCGATATCGATGTCGGCGTGCGGTGCGTCATCGGTGATCGTGACCGTGAACTTTCCACCCAGATTGACGGTATCGCCGTCCTTGTCGGTGTAGGTGATGATCGAGCCGAGATCGAGATACGGAATGCTGTTCTGGACCAGCGGGTTGCCGCTTGGCTGCCCCGACCGCAGATCATCGTTCTGGCCGTCGCCCGGCATGTGAATCAGTTCGTCGAACAGCCGGAATTCATACGCACCGGTGACAGTGTTCAGCGTCAGCGAAAAGACCGGATTACCCTGGGGATTGGGCTCGTTACCGGTGATGACGATTTCGTTTGATCCAACAGGGCCATTGGAAATCACGTAACCCAGCGGCTTGCCGTTCTCGCCATTGCCCAGCGCCGACTGCTTTGAGAACAGACCGAGCGCTGTCAACTGAGCTACTGCATTCGTCGCAAATGAGAATGTACCTGGCAGATCCGCGCCGGGGGCAACGAGACCAGCCAGAGTGCCGGAGATAAACGCTGCGCCGGTGGAATTTTCCGTCGTTGAGCCGTCCGCGCTGCCATCGTTCGGGCTGGTGCCATGTGACCAAGGGGTATTGATATCGTCTTCATCGACCGTGCGAGAAATAACCGTGCCGGAAGCGTACGGAACGTCGTCGGTAATCCGCATGGTCAGGAACGATGTGGCGGTATCGCCGTCGCCGTCCGTGGCCGTGAAATCGAACCGCAGGTTCAGCGTGTTCTGGCCGCCACCAATCGGATGATCGAGAGCGCCCGTGAGTTCGAAGGAGAACGTGCCACTCGTGCCGGCGTCCGGATCGAGCGTCAGCTTGAAGACTTCATTGGCAGGCGAGGCAGAGCCCTTGTAGGCGACAAGCGTCTGGCCGCCATCCGCGTTGGTCGCGATGCCATAAACCAGCGCAACACCACCCGACGTCAGTGCCGCCTGCGGATTTCCATTCTGATCCGTGACGGTGATGGTCGGGTGCTGCGAATCGATTGCGGCAAACGTCAGCGCCTTCGGACCGTCCGCGCCCCATGTCACGCCGAGAGGCTTGTCGTTGATTTGCGTATAGTCGTTGGTGTCAGCGGGATTATCGAGCGCGTCGTTGCCGGTGGGCGTCGAATGGCCTGCGGCCGGAAGCATGTCCTCGTCGATCGTCCAGTCCCGCAGCGAACTATTCTGAAGCGGATCGATGGACGGGCCGTCGTCCTCAAAACGAACCGCGCTGGAAATATCGGCGCTGGTCGTGGTGTGATCACCGTCGCCGTCGGTCAGCGTCACCGTCGCAAGCAGGCTGCCGTTCGCGAGATAAACACCCTCGTCGTTGTCACCGATAATGGGATGATGCAGCGAGACATACTGCGCGATCGACAAAATCCCGCCGTTGGGGTCGATGCTGAGCGCAAACGCCGCGGTGTCATAGGTGCCGTTGTTGTCGGAATCGAAACGACCGACAACGAGCGCGCCTTCGACATAAAGATGGATCGCCTTGCCTTCGGTCGTCGTCAACCCGGAATCCACGCCCGCGGATGATACGCTCAGGCCGATCTGAATCGGATTGGTGGCGGCAGGGCCGTCGGTCCCGAAGTCAGCCGTGCCCAGTACCACAACGGAATGCTGGCCTTGCGCATACTGCGGCGACCCCATGTCGGGATCGTTGCCAATACCACTGACACCAGCGAACAGCGCCGCAACTGCCGGAGCAATGGTGTCATCGCTGTCAGGCTGAACGCCCTTGGTTTCGTCGATGATGATGACATCGGACAGCTTGACGTTGGCGAGAAACGTGCCGGTGTTGTCGCCGGCTTTGCCAATTTCCTGGAAGGTCAGCTGGTTGTTTGCACCCGCCGCCGTCACATCGATCGAAATTGTCTGCATGACGCCGGAAACTGGGATGTAGGTCCCAACAGACACGCCGTTCCAGAAAACCTGGAGCTCGGCGCTATTCAGAACGCCGGGATCGTTTGCTGCACCGATCTCGAAAGTGAGATGATAGACGGCGCCAGCGGTCAGCGTCAGATCCTGGGAAACCTTGATGTTGCCAGGCGTCGCTTCGAGATCCACCATTACGCTGTTGGTCGGGCTGTCCGAACCGCGATAATTGTCGCCGACGCGCTCGAGCTGAATAGTCGATGCACCTTGCACGTCAGAAGCCGCGATATGCCACGCTCCTGCGGTGCCGCTGTTGTTGATGCCGCTGCCAGCACCCCATGCATCGCTGTTCGGGACGAAGCCGTCGAAGAACAGGCCGTTGGCGGCGCCGTTCGCCGCGGAAATGCTCAATGGCAACGGACCATCGTCATCGAAGCTGATGAAGGACGACCCGCTTGAAACAAGCGTGACCTGTGCGGAAGCCGTACGCGAATCTCCGTCGCCGTCGGTAACTGTAACCGTATCCTTCAGCGCGAGCGTGCCGTTACCGACCAGAGTCAGAAGGGCCTGTTCATCGAACACAGACGGATTCTCAGTGCCGCCGTGATCGATAGGCAGGAACTGGTCGATCGAAATCTTTGCATTCGCCGGATCGCCCGCCTCCGTCAAGGTAATGCGGAACGCGACATAATCGTCGGCGCCACCAAGAACATGATCGGCACCGGGAATACGCCCTTCGATAACGGTATCGGACACCTTGACGAGAGAAATCGTACGATCCGCAAAGCTCAATCCCTGAAGCAAGGGATTGTCGGTCAACGCCGTCACATGCAGGGTGGTCGCCACCGAGGCGCTCGACAGAACGAGGCTGAGAAGGTGAGACACCCCGCCTCCCGCAGCCGGTCCATCCGCGCCGAAATTGATCACTGGCGCATTGAACAGATCATCAAGCAGACCTGTGGCGGTTTCCGTGTGTCCGATCGCCTGATCGGCGTTCGGCGCTGTGCTCGCGACCGGCGTGCGGTTGTAGGTCGTGCTGTTCGTTGGATCGACGTCGTCGGCGCCACCGTTCGCGTCCTGTGGCTCCAGTCCGAGGGTACGATCGTAAGACGGATTCGTGCCGCCGTTGGGTTGCACGGTTTCGTCAAGATTGAGCGCAATCGCTGCCTTTTCGGCTTCCGTCGCGCCGGCCTGGATGCTGACAGCCGGACCATCGTCGTCGAAACGGATGTTTCCGCCGATATTGACAAAGGCGGTCGCGGTATCGCCGTCGGAATCAGTGACGCTGATTTGGGCTGCAATCAGCCCGTCGAGCGCAACGGAGTCGAGATCGACCGCTTCGTCATTCGACGTGGTGTCAGGATGATGCAACGACAGGTACTGGACGATGCTGACGCGGCCATCCTGTCCGATATGAATGGCAAATGCCGCCGGGTCAGTCTGATCCACGCCGTTAAGATCGCCAGTCCCGAGGACCCGGCCGATGATAAGATCACCCTCTTTGACCAGGATGATCTTGTTGCCTTCTGTCGTCGTCAGCCCGGAATCAAGCTGCAGATTCGCGCCTCCCGGCTGGCCGGTGGCACCGTCGATCAGTTGAAGCGATAACGTCTGTGAGGCGGCAGGCGAATCAGCACCGATGTTGACCAGCGTGAGGACCAGCGGCAGCAAACTGCGCGCATAGCCTATCGCGGTGTCAGAACCGTTATTGGCAACATCCGGATCATCGCCTGGATTAACGACAGCACCGCCAGCGAAAAGCGCTTTGACGGAGGCGTCGTTGGTATCCTCGAGAACTTGAACGCCGGGCGTTTCGTCATGTTGAACGACGCCGAGCGGATTATTGAAGATGTACGCCTCGGGAACGTCATCGACGATGGTGATCTTGAAGTTCGCCCCCAGCGGCGTGCCGTCGCCGTCGCCGTCAAACGCAGCAACGATATTGCCGAACTGGATGAAGGGGACCGACGTCGTGGCCGGAACATCATCAGAACCGCGAAGGTCGGTATTCTCGCCCTGAACGGGCATATGAATCAGTTCGTCAAACAGGCGAAATTCGAACGTTCCATCCGAATTCACCGTGAGCGTGAAGACCACGTTCCCTTGTGGATCCGGCTCGGAAGCCGTCAGAACATTTCCTGCGAGCTGATAAGTCAGCTCCTTGCCGTTTTCCGGAAGTGCCGCCTGCTTGGAGAAGAGATTCAGGCTCTCCATATAGGACAGCACGGCCGCTTCGTTGACGAAGCCAAATTGAACATTGCCCGGACCGTCGGCGCCGAAGGTCATTGTGCCCGCAAGTGTTCCCGTCACCAGCGCGGCGCCGGTCGCCAATTCCGTGTGGCCGTCGAACGGGCTGGTCCCGACCGAGTTGACCGTGAAAATATCATTCTCGTTGACAGAGACGGAGACGCCGTTTTCCGTCGGAAGCGGCGTGTCGTCGTTGATCTCGAGGGACATCGTCGCATTGACGGCAGTGCCGTTGCCATCGACGACCGTGAAGACAAGATCAAACGTGTTGCTGGTCTCGTTGTTGTCGGCCAACGCGTCGGTATGGTGATGCAAGGCGTGCAGCAGCGTCACGGTATATGCGCCGGTGGCCGGATCTGTGACGATCAGGCTGAATACATCATTGCTGCCGTCATTTGCCGTCAGCGTATGGCTGGCCTGATCCCAGGCGAAGGTAACAGTGATGCCGTGGATGGTCTGGCTGGTGCCGTTCATCGACGCGAAGTTGATGTCACCGGCAAGATCGAGGCCGAAGCCATGCGGAAGAATGCCGCTGAAGCTCGAAGGCGCGTTGATATCGTTGATACCACCGGCGTTGCCGCCGGCATTCGGGATCTCGTCTTCGTCAAGCGCGAGACTGAAATCGCTCGCTGTCGGCGTATCGTCGATAAACAATGGCGTCAGAAGATTCGTGATAACAAAATTCGGCAGTTCTTCCTGAGGCAAAAGATCGAGCGGATTTGGCAATGCCAACGGATCGACGCCAACGCTGGAAAAGTTCGCGCCGGACGCCTGAGCGTTGCCGCCTTCTCCCGCCGCAGGCAGGACCGATTGATCTTCGGTAACGGGAAACAGTGTGGCGAATTCGGCGCCGGTTAAATCACGACCAGGAGACACTTCGATCGTGAGCGAATCAAGCGGCTTGCCGGTCGAGTCGAAAAACGGTTCGAGCGTAATCGTCGACTTGTTGTCGAAAAGAATGATCAGCTTTTCGCCGATATGAACCAGCGTGATCTTCTCTCCTGCAATAGCCGAGAGATCGGCTTTGACGCTGCCATCGTAACTCAATGGCACAACGACAGACTGCTCGCTAAAGGGCTTTGATATTTTTACGACGCGGGCGGGAGGCTTGCCGGTGGATTCGCCTGCAATATTGGCTTGCGCAACCTGAAAAGGTCCATTCATGACTCGCCTCAAAAAAACTGCTGATAATAAAAATCGACCCCTAAGAGTCGCTTTAATAATTTCTTAACGAACATCCTCTCTTTCAAATGGTTGGCGGTCAAGGAACCTCTATGGTAAACGCGTAGTTACTGGGAGCTGTGGTTAAATCGACACGGTTGGGGTTTCGTTACGTACGAAGCGCTCGCTCAGGATTGACCCCACCCGCTCTCGTTGCTTCACTTGTTTATTGTTTTTTGATATTGGGGGCTGTGATGAGCGCGAAATTGCTCAATCTTTTCAAGGCTTTTGCTGTTCTGGGCGTCGCGTTGAGTTCAGGCACTTTGACCGCGGGCGCCGCGGACCTCGGCTTGATGGTGCCGTCCGGAAAGGCCTCGGGCGGCTGCTCGGAGATTGTTCTGACCTGCGAGAACGGCCGCGAATATCCAATCTGTCCCATTGCAGTCAGCGCAGCAGGTGAGCTGGTGACGGCCAGGCTCTACACCGCACCGCACAATGCCACCTACGTGCGGCTGGTGCCTATGGGCGTAGGCTATCGCTACGCAGGCAAGGGCATTTGGCTCGATGGCCTGCGCGGAAACGCACTGCTCAATTTCGGCAACAATAGCTCGGTGGCCTGTTCAGTTTCGCTGTCCTGAGCAAGAATCAACATCGCGAGGGTCAAGCATCGCGAAGCGTTGAATTGTCGATGGCTGCGACTGGATTGCCGGAGAAGTCCGCCACCCAGGTCCAGTCCCTTTGCGCGACTGTCCTCTGCGAGTGACACTGGGCACCCCCATGGGGTGCCCTTCAGAACACTACCCTTGCCGGTTCAACCCTTCGTCCGCAGAACTGTGCGGAACGAAGGCCGTGAGTACATATAGGCCTTCGGATGAACATAGACCGGGCAGTGATCATACCAACTGTACTGCTGCCAGTTCCACTTCAGACAACCCGACGCAATGCCTGGTTCGTTACTATAAAATCCTGGCGCAGGAGGCTCACCGAAAGCCTCAGCACCATTAGCCGGCAAGAGGACCAGAAAGAATGCGCCTAACGCTGCGCCCTTAAACACTGCTCGGATCATGGCGACCTCGAAAAATTAATATAGGTATAGCCTCAGCGTGCCAAACTCACTGCCTCTCGGCAAGTCATTTCCAGAGGGTCAGAAAGTTGATCCAGACTTGGCCAGCATTAAAGTTTCGAGTTCGCTCTATTCCACGACCGCTCTCAGAAAGAGCTCCTGGCCGCTATTTACAAACAATTCCTGATCCGCCCGCCTCCCTGCCACAGGTGTATGCGCGCGAGGGAATTTCCCAGAGGGAAATTTGCTGCAAATCGTCCGATACGATCAAATTCCGCCCATGCAGAGATATTTGACCTCGAGATAATCCTCGATGCCGTACTTGGAGCCTTCGCGACCGTTGCCGCTTTCCTTCACGCCACCGAAGGGAGCAACCTCGGTGGAGATGATCCCCTCGTTGATCCCGACCATGCCGTATTCAAGCGCTTCGGCGACACGCCAGACCTGGCCGATGTCGCGGCCGTAGAAGTAGGCTGCGAGACCGAACTCGGTATCATTGGCAAGTTGGATGGCTTCCTCCTCGGTCTTGAACCGGAACACCGGTGCGACAGGGCCGAAGGTTTCCTCGCGAAAGATCAGCATGTCCGGGGTGGTGCCGGTCAAAACGGTAGGTTCGTAAAACGTGCGGCCGAGCGCATGGCGACGGCCCCCGACGGCGACCTTGGCGCCCTTGGAGGTGGCGTCCTTGATGTGCTCCTCGACCTTCTCCACCGCAGCTATGTTGATCAGCGGCCCGATGGTGACGCCTTCGCCGAAGCCGTCGCCGACTTTCAAGTCACGCACAGCCTGCGATAGCTTCTCGACAAACTTGTCGTAGATCTTGTCCTGCGCGAAGATACGATTGACGCAAACGCAGGTCTGGCCAGCATTGCGATACTTCGAAGCCATCGCGCCTTTCACAGCGGCATCGATGTCGGCATCGTCGAACACAATGAACGGCGCATTGCCACCGAGTTCCATCGAAGTGCGCTTCACAGTGGAGGCACTCTGCTCCATCAGTTTCTTGCCAATTTCCGTCGAGCCGGTGAACGTCACCTTGCGCACGATGGGATTTGACGTCATCTCGCCGCCGATGGCGGAAGCCGACCCGGTTATGACCGAGAATACACCCTTCGGCACACCGGCGCGTTCAGCCAACACCGCCAACGCCAGCGCTGACAGCGGCGTCTGGCTCGCAGGCTTGACCACCATCGTGCAGCCAGCAGCCAATGCCGGACCCGCTTTGCGCGTGATCATCGCCGCCGGAAAATTCCACGGCGTGATGGCGGCGCATACACCAATCGGCTGCTTCAGTACCGCAACGCGGCGATCGGCCGTGAACGGTGGAATCGTATCGCCGTAAACCCGCTTGCCCTCTTCGGCGAACCACTCGATGAAGCTGGCCGCATAGGCGATTTCGCCCTTGCTTTCCGCCAGCGGCTTACCCTGTTCGGCGGTCATGATCGCCGCGAGGTCGTCCTGATTGGCCATCATCAGGTCGAACCATTTGCGCAGGATCGCCGAGCGTTCCTTAGCTGTCTTCGCGCGCCAGCCGGGCAGAGCCGCGTTGGCCTGCTCGATCGCGCGCTTGGTCTCAACCGCGCCCATGTTCGGCACCGAGCCGACCAGTTCGCCATTTGCCGGATTATCGACCTTGATCGTGCCGCCGCCATCGGCAGCAACCCATGCGCCGCCGACAAAGCACGCGTCGCGCAGGAGGTCTCCGTCTTTCAGGCTGAGTTTCGATACTTTATCCAGCATGTTCATAACGCCTTGTTGATGGGTGCGACAACCGCTTCGCGCAATTTGAAACGAAAAATCTTGCCGGACCCGGTGCGCGGAATTTCGTCTACGAAATGAACCGAGAATGGCACTTTATAAGAAGACAGATGTCCCCGACAGTGTTCCAGAATATCTTTTGTTCCGATACCGGTTCCCTCTCGAGCCACCACGAAAAGCGCCGGTACTTTCCCAAGATGCTCGTGCGGCATGCCAACCACCGCACCGTCGATCACATCTTCCATGAGATTGACCGCTTCCTCCATGTCGGCGGGGCGATGTTCTGGCCACCCCGAATAATAAGCCCCTTCAAGCGGCCCGTAGTTGTCAGAAAGCCTTTGCTGTCGCTCCTGGCAAGGTCGCCGGTATGATACCAGCCCTTGCGTAACGCAGACGCAGTTTCCTCGGGTTTGTTGTGATAGCCGCTCATGAGATTGGGCCCGCGAACGATCAGTTCACCTTCCTCACCGGTCGCGACGTCTTTGCCGGTCGATGGAGAAAGAATGCGGACAGCAAGCCCCGGTAATGGCAGATGCGCTACTATCTAACTTACGGAAAGCTTCGCGAAGACTACCCACCGGCGTTGCTGTCCCAGCAACAGTAAGCCAGGCTTTCCTGCATCATGAGCATCCGCTGATGCGGCGGGGCACCGCCCGTGCTCATAATCCGACCATGCGCGACCCGCACGGCCCGTGCCTGACAGAACAACGCTCAGGAATTCAAAGCGGTTTTGACCGACAATATCTGCTGCATCGCCCACCGTGCATTCTTTCTGACTTCCGGATCGCCATCATCGAGAATAGGTTCCAGGAATATCTGACCGGCCGGATCGGCGATTTCACCAAGCGCTGCAGCGCTCTCCTTGCGCAGATTGGCCTGCGTGTGCGTGACACAGGCTCCGATGGCCGTGACTGCGCGCGCAATCTTCATCTTGCCAAGGCTGCGCACCGCCTTCAGACGAACCTGCCAGAACTCGTCCAACAAAGCATTGATGAGCGGATCGGCGGCGTTGGCGCCGTTAACATTCGTGCCGATCGTCTCAGCGGCGACTTCGCGAACCATCCAATCCGCGTCGGCCAGAGCTCGTGTGACTGACTCCGCTGCCGATTTCATGTGGGAGAACGCCAGCGCGCTCACAGCGGCCCGCCGCACATGCGGATCGGCGTCCGTGGTCGCGGACGTCAGCGCGGGAATAGATTCTTCCAATTTGAGAAAGCCGATGACACCGATGGCCTGAACGCGCACCGATGCATCGACATCGCGCAACGCATCGAGCGCGGGCTTCAGCGAATCCTTGCGGCGCAATTCCTTCAGCGACCGCAGCGCGGCCATCCGGACAAATGCGTGAGGATGGCTCACGAGCGGCAGGATTGCATCAGCGCAGGCCGGATCCTTCAGTTCCGCCATACTGTCCGCGGCAGCCGTCGCCACGGCTTGTTCCGGATCGACAACAACCTTCGCGAGAGCAGCAGCGGTATCGGGGCCGTCGAATTCACCGAGCGCCAGCGCCACTTGCTGCCGCACGCCGGGATCGGGGTCCGCCGTCATTCCGGCGAGATGATCTACCGCCGCCGGATCGCCTGAGTGTCCCAGCGCAATAATCGCAACGCGTCGCTCCGCGGGGTCCGCCGCCTGAAGGCGATCATCCACATCATCGAGGTCGTCATAGGATTCGAACGGCCCAGCCATGGCTCACCTGAGAAGATAAGGGATGTTGACAGTGACGGCACCCGTCGGACAATCAGCCTCGCACGGCATACAGTACCAGCATTCATCGTAGGCCATGTAGGCCTTTCCGGTCATGTCGCTGATGCGCAAGACATCGAGTGGGCAAACATCGACGCAAACCGTGCAGCCCTTGTCCGCGATACACTTCGCGTCATCGACTACGACCGGCACGGATGTTTCGTAACTTGCGAGAGGCATTGGTTAGCTCCTTCCTTCGGAGAATTCCTGTTGAGCGATCAGGCGCTGGCGCGGATACGCTGCTTGTCGTAAAGGTCCTTTTCGTCGTCCGCGATGGGAACGATGTAAGGCTGCACCTCACGCTTCTCGCCCGTCATCTGTCCATTCTTCTTGCTCAAGAGCGAATGGCAGAACCAGTTCTCGTCATCTTTCTCCGGATAATCCGTGCGCAAGTGGTAGAGACCCCAGCGGCTTTCGGTGCGGTAGAGCGAGGAGAACGCCGCCATATCGGCGCAATCGACAATCGACTGCACCTCCAGCGCCCGCAGCAATTCATGCGAATTGCGTGCGATCATATGGTTTTCCATGTCCTCGCGCACTTCGGCGAGACGTCGCTGCCCGAGTTCGAATTTGCGCGTCACCTTCGGTGGCTGAAGATAGTCGTTCACAAGACGGCGCGCCTTGTACTCGATCTGGTTCGGCGGGATTCCGTCTTCACGCCTGGTCGGCGCGAGTACACGCTCCCTCTCCTTCGCGATGTCTGCTGTGTCGAATTTTGCAAAATCGGTATTGTCGGCGTATTCCATCGCGTCTTCGCCGGCGACCGAACCGTTGGTAAAGGCGCCGAGCATGTAGTTGTGCGGCACGCTCGCCATGTCGCCGGCGGCATAGAGACCCGGAACCGTGGTCCGCGCGAATTCATCGACGAATACGCCGGACGCGCTGTGCCCAGAGCAAAATCCGATTTCCGAGATATGCATCTCAATCGATTCCCGGCGATAGTCCTGGCCGCGTCCCTCCTGAAACCGTCCGCGTGTCGGACGTTCCACCTTGTGAAGCGTCGATTCAATCTCTTCGATGGTCTTCTCGTGAAGGTGGCTCAGTTGCAGGAAGACAGGCCCCTTGCCCGATTGAAGCTCGTTGTAGAATTCGAGCATCATCTGTCCCGACCAGTAATCGCACTCGATGAATCGCGATCCTTCGTTGTTCGCGGTGAACGCGCCGAACGGACCCGCAACATAAGCGCAGGCGGGACCGTTATAGTCCTTGATCAAGGGATTGATCTGAAAGCATTCGAGGTTCGCCAGAGCAGCACCGGCGTGATACGCCATCGCGTAGCCGTCGCCGGAATTCGCCGCGTTCTCGTATGTGCCGAACATATAGCCCGAGGTCGGCAGACCCAGCCGGCCAGCGGCGCCCATGCACAGGATCACCGCCTTGGCCTTGATCACCAGAATTTCGGCCGTGCGGGTGTTAACGCTGATCGCGCCTGCAATCCGGCCGTCGTCGCCGGTCAGCAGACGCGTTGCCATATAGCGATTCGAAATCAGGATTCGGGCGCGCCGCAACTGACGATAAATCGCCTTCTTGACCGTCTCTCCATTTGGCATCGGCAGCACATAGGTCCCGATGTGATGGACCTTCTTCACGGCATAGTCGCCGTTCTCATTTTTCAGAAAACGAATGCCGAAGCTGTCTAGCTCCTCGATAATTGAGTAGCAGCGCTCAGCATATTTATAGACCGCCTTCTGATCGACGATGCCGTCGTTGGCGATGGTGATTTCCTTGGTGTACTGCTCCGGCGTCGCGTATCCGGGAATGACGGCATTATTCAAGCCGTCCATTCCCATCGAGATCGCGCCGGAGCGCTTTACGTTCGCCTTTTCGAGCAGAACCACATTGGCCTTCGGGTTCTTGAGCTTCGCCTTCAGCGCCGCCATAGGCCCGGCGGTTCCGCCCCCGATCACGAGAACGTCGCAAGAGACCTCCGAAAGTCCGTCGACAATTTCATCCATCGCCATCACAGGTTCCTCACGTCTTCGTCGGAGCAATTTCCATTCCAGACGATCTGGAAGTGGTCTCGATGCAGAATTGATCAGGTCGGTTGCGGGAGATAGCAATTAGTTGTCAGCACGATGAAACACCTCGCCTATCGTTCGACGAACGCTTTTTCGATAACGAAATGCCCCGGTTCGCTGTGGTTTCCCTCAAGGAAGCCGCGCTCATCGAAAGCCTTTCGCAGGTCTTCAAGCATGCCGGGACTGCCGCAAAGCATGAGCCGGTCGGTCTCGATATCCAGCGGCGGCAGCCCGATATCGCCGAACAGTTTCGCCGAAGTGATCAGATCGGTGATGCGACCCCGATTCCGGAACGGCTCGCGCGTCACCGTCGGGTAATAGATGAACTTCTCGTGCATCAGCGGCCCGAAGAACTCATCCTCGCCGAGCGCGGCTACCAGTTGCTCGCCATAAGCGAGTTCAGATACCTGCCGGCAGCCATGCACCAGCACAACCGTCTCGAACCGCTCGTAGACATCAGGGTCCTTGATCAGGCTGGCGAACGGGGCGAGACCGGTGCCCGTCGACAACAACAGCAACCGCTTTCCCGCGATCAGGTTGTCGGTGATCAGCGTGCCCGTAGCCTTGCGTCCGACCAGAATGGTGTCGCCTTGCTTGATCTGTTGAAGCCGCGAAGTCAGAGGTCCGTCGGCAACCTTGATGCTGAAAAACTCAAGCTCTTCCTCGTGGTTGGCGCTCGCCATGCTGTAAGCGCGCAACAGCGGCCGTCCATCGACCTCAAGGCCGATCATGGCAAACTGCCCGTTCTGAAATCGAAACGCCGAGTTTCGCGTGGCGGTGAAGCTGAAAAGTGTATCGGTCCAGTGCCGGACCGAAAGAACCTTCTCTCTATGGAATGCGCTCATTGCTTCTGTTTCCAAGAATCACGTTTGCCAAAAACAACCAGTGGCCGGAGGCTAGGACGCAAAAAATTCCAATAAATGCTGGGGAATTTTGCATTCCTGAATCGATGCATGTGAGTGTCGATCCAAAATGCTCAGCGAACAATCACGCACCCGAAACGCTGGTCGATTAATTTCAAAATTAGTTCTGTTAAACCGGACGGGTACTGCCCAGCGCAGACCGGGAATTGGCAACCTATCCGCACAAGCAGAGAATTACCTGAAATGCGACTTTGAGCGGAACGTCATGCTCAAGAGCAACTAATTGCTCGCTGTTGGTGGGGTTCAATGATGTGATCGCCAACTTGGAGAAGCAGACGTGTCACAACTCGCCGAATCGCCCGCCATTGTTGCCGCGCCAAAGCTGATCACAATCAGCGACAATCGCGGCTATATGCGTTTCACATACGCAGACGGCGGTGACATCGAGCTGAACGCCGAGCGCATGCGCGCCGCTTGCAAATGTGCTCACTGCACACGGGCACGAATCGACGGCTTCTTTCCCGATCGGTTCGACGGCGTCACGATCGAACAATTCTCGTTCATGGGCGGGTACGCGATAAATATTGCGTTTTCCGATGGCCACGCCCGCGGAATTTACCCGTGGGCCTTTCTCATCGGACTCAGCGACGCCGTCTCCTGACGCGCAGCATTGGTATCTCGGCTGAACGTTTCCGCTTTGTGAGACTTAATGTCACAAGGCCTGAACTGGCATGAGGTTTGCTCCGCACTTTAGACCGATTTTAAAGTCTGGAGCGCGCAATGCAAATCTATGCAGCAGTCAATGCCGGAGCTGGGCGCGGAACTTCCATGCAACGAACAGCGGTGACGCCGTCCGCCGGCAACCAATCGCTGTTGCTGACGGAGAGTTCGGGATCTCTCGGCGGCCCACCATCGCTGTTCGAGACACTGTCGCTGCACGAACGCGAAATCGTTCTCAAGAAAGGCCGGCGAAAGGTTCTCTATCGCGGCCAGACCCTGTTCAATCAGGGCGCGAAGCATGACGGGATTTATCTGATCGAGACCGGTCGAGTACGCGTGTTCTACACAGCACCATCAGGACGCGAGATCACCCTTGCCTACTGGCATCCCGGAAACTTCGTCGGCGGACCTGAAGTGTTCGGGTCCGGCGTGCATCAATGGTCAGGCGTCGCGACCAGTAACTGCAGCATGGTGCAGCTTCCCGGCAAGGAACTGCGTTCGCTGGTGGTTGAAGTTCCTAATCTCGCGATTGGTCTGATCGAAGGTTTGACCTTCAAGGGCAAATGTTATTCGGCGCTGGCACAGATGCTCGGCACGCGCTCCATCACGGAGCGATTGGCGCACCTCCTCCTCCATCTCGTCGAACTGTACGGCGTGAAAGACGCCGAAGGCGTCCTGATCGGTGCGGCCTTCACTCATGCAGACCTTGCACACATGGTCGGGGCGACGCGCCAGTGGGTCACGATCAGCCTGAAGCGAATGCAGGAGAAAGACGTGGTGATTTCGCGCAAGTCGCGGATCATCGTCCGCAGGCTTGACGTGCTCAAGGAGATGAAGGGCCAGGGCGATTGACGGCTTTGCCTACCGATGTGGCGTTGAGGCTTAGAATTGCCCAAGGACTAAGCAGCAGCCCTTTCGGTGCAACTAATCGACCTCTGGCGCGACGCGATGTTTGCTCGAGCGGACGTATCCCCCAAGGATGTCGAAAAGCAGGGAGAAATGCTCCGGGGCACATCAAACATCGAGAGGGGTCTGTCATGGTTCAAAATTTTGGTTACCGCACTTTTCTAGCCTCAACCGCTGCCGCAGCGATGTTGGTCTTTGCCAATCCAGCCAGCGCGCAGACTGTGGTGAAGATCGGAATCGGCACGCAGGATACCACCACCAATACGGCCACCTCTGGCGTCATCATCCGCCAGCTTAACCTGCTCGAGAAGTATCTGCCGAAGGACGGCAAATACGCGAACATCAAGTTCGAATTCGAGTGGCAGAATTTTACGTCGGGTCCGCCCGTCACCAACGGCATGATGGCGAACAAGCTGCAGTTCGGCGGCATGGGCGACTACCCGCTGGTGGTGAATGGATTCACCTTCGAGAGCAATCCTGAAAGCAAGAGCCGCCTGATCGCGGTTGCGGCTTACAGCATGGACGGCTCTGGCAATGGCATGGTCGTGCACAAGGACTCGCCCTACTACGAACTCTCCGATTTGAAGGGCAAGCTTGTCAGCGTGCCGTTCGGCTCCGCCGCGCACGGCATGGTCCTGAAGGCGATGCAGGATCGCGGATGGCCGGCTGACTATTTCCAGCTAGTCAGCCAGAGCCCCGAAGTCGGCTCCACCAACCTGCAAGAAAAGAAGATCGACGCGCACGCCGACTTCGTCCCGTTTGCCGAGTTGTTGCCGTTCCGGGGCTTCGCACGCAAGATTTTCGACGGCGTCGAGACCAATCTGCCGACCTGGCATGGTGTCGTGGTGCGAACTGACTTCGCCGAGAAGTATCCGGAAGTGGTCGTCGCATACGTCAAGGCGATTGTTGCTGCCAACGAATGGCTGCGCGCCGATCCGCAACTCGCGGCGGAAAAGATTCAGGAATGGACGGGCATCAACAAGGAAGTCGTCTACATCTTCCTCGGGCCGAGCGGCAACATGACGACCGATCCAACCATCAAGCCCGCCTTGATTGATGCAGCCGCAACCGACGTCAAGGTGCTGCAGAACCTCGGCCGGATGAAGGAGTTCGACACCAAGAAATGGGTCGACGACAGCTATATTCGCAAAGCCTACGCAGAGCTGAAACTCGACTACGACGCTCAGCTCAAGAGCACAAAGAACTACGAGATCTCGGGCGAAGACAAATTCTGCAAGAAGCCGGTCACCGATCCGCGCAAGGCCGGTGAAATCTGGGTCGATGGCGAAAAGATCGAACCCTACAGCAGCGCATCCTGCACGCTGGGCGCTTATGCCGGCATCAAGGCGAAGGGCAAGAAGATCAACGTCGCTTATGTCTTCGATACCTCGCGCGGTATCAAGCTGTTCGCCGATCAGGCCTTCTTCGCAGTCGCAGCCGACAAGAGCGAGATCGCGCCATTCCTGCTGAAGAAAGATGCCGAAGCCTACGCCACCAAGATCAAGGGCAAGGTGCTCGGCTTCGACGAAGCTCTGAAGTCTGTCGTTAGCGGAGGTTGAACGTGGAGAATGCTGCCCTTCGGCGTCGGAACGACGATCTGATGGACCCGCAGTTCGCGAGTGAGGTGGCGCCGGCAGTTCCGGCGTCGCCTCCGGCGCTCGGTTCGCAAATCAGCCGCCTCGCCACCCTCTCGCTTCGATGGCTGTCGCTGCATCGAGATAAAATACGAGCAACGGTCATCGGCCTCGTCTCGATTCTTCTTTTTCTGCTGGCCTGGCATCTGCTGACGAAATACCGCGTCAACATCTATGTCCGTTTCGGTAATGTCCCAACCCCTGCCCTCGTCTACGAGAGCTTTACGCGGGCGATGCACGATACGAAATTCTTCACCCACGTTCTCCTGAGCTGCCGGCGAATCTTTTTCGGGTTTGCACTTGCTGCGATCGTCGCCGTTCCACTCGGACTGATCATGGGCCGTTTCCGGCTGGCGCGGGAAATCATCTTCCCGGTCTCGGAGATTCTCCGCCCGATTCCCGCAATTGCGTGGGTGCCGATGTCGATCATGCTTTGGCCGACGAACGAAGGAAGCATCATCTTCATCACCTTCCTCGGCTCGTTCTTTCCGGTGCTGATCAACACGCTGCATGGCATGTCGATGGTCGATCCCGTTCTCGTGCGCGCCTCGCAGTGCCTTGGTGCGCGTGAGACCTCGATCTTCCGCGAAGTCTATTTCCCGGCGTCGCTGCCGCACATCTTCACCGGCCTGACCGTCGGGATGGGTGTCGCATGGGTCTCTTTGATTGCAGCGGAAATGATCTCAGGCCAGTACGGCATCGGCTACTTCACATGGGAGGCCTACTCGCTGGTCCAATACGCCGATATCGCGCTCGGCATGATCGCCATCGGCGTACTTGGACTGGGGTCGAGCGCCCTGATCCGCGGAATTGGACATATCCTCATGCCTTGGAACAGATCATGAGCGGAAAATCAGCAAGCGACACCTCGAAAGGACGGGTTGAGGTCAAGGACTTCGCCTTGAGCTACGATACGCTGGACGGGCCTGTGGAGGCCGTGACCAGCGCAACGATCCACGTTAATCCCGGCGAATTCGTATCCATCATAGGCCCGTCGGGATGCGGAAAATCCACGCTGCTCAATGCGGTCGCGGGCTTCCTCAAGCCGACCAGCGGTGTCGTGACCGTCGATGACGAGCCTGTAAAGGGCCCGAGCGCCGAACGCGGCATGGTGTTTCAGCAATACTCGCTATTTCCCTGGAAGACCGTCCGCGAGAATGTCGAATTCGGTCTCAAAATGAAGCACGTCGACAAGTCGAGCCGCGAACGAGCCGCGCGGACGTTGCTCGGCATCACCGGTCTGCTGGCATTCGAGAACCAGTATCCCGATCGTTTGTCCGGCGGGATGAAGCAACGCGTCGGCATCGTCCGGGCGCTCGCGACGGGTCCGAAGGTTCTATTGCTGGACGAACCGTTCGGCGCGCTCGATGCACAGACGCGCGTGATCATGCAGCAAATTCTCACCAACATGTGGCAGCGCCTGAAAATCTCCGTGCTGTTCGTCACCCACGACATCGATGAGGCGATTTTTCTGTCTGACCGAGTTTACTGCATGACCGCGCGCCCCGGTTCGATCAAGGCGGAGATCGCCATCCCGCTCGAGCGGCCTCGTCAGCAGTCGATGATGATGTCTTCGGAATTTCTCGGCTTGCGCCGTGGATTGATGTCACTGATCCGCGAGGAAAGTCTGAAAGCGATGGGCGGCGAGGTCAGCGATCTCGCCATGGAGGGCCTGAACATCGATATGCACGGCCAGTCCTTCGCTGACGTCGTCTAGTCACTCTAGGGTATAAAGCGAGATTTGAGCGATGACTTACGTCGTGACTGAATCATGCGTGCGCTGCAAGTTCATGGACTGCGTCGAGGTCTGTCCCGTCGACTGCTTCTATGAAGGCGACAAGATGCTGGTGATCGATCCGGACGTCTGCATCGATTGCGGCGTGTGCGAGCCGGAATGTCCGGCCGACGCGATCCGCGCCGACACCACGCCAGATGCAGCGGCCTGGATTCCATTCAATCGCGAGATGTCCCGCGCTTGGCCGAACATTACCGAAAAAGGCGAGCCACCGGCCGATGCCGAGGAATGGGTGACCGTCGAGAACAAATTCGAGGCCGAATTCGGCAAACCCGCTCCAGCGGCATGACACGCTTACCCAGTATCAACGCGGTCACCGGCATTGATTCGCGTGGGCTTACCTCCGCGCTTCAACGCTCGCGGAAAGCCTTGTTCATCTGATCCGAGAATGGCTTCATCAGATATGATACGGCGGTTCTTTCCTGCGTCGACACAAAAACCTCGGCGGGCATTCCCGGTACGAGCCTGATGCCTTTCATGTGCGCCAACGCATCCTCGGTCAGTTGCACATAAGCGATGTAATGCTCTTGCCCTGTCGATGGATCGCGCGCCGAAGCGGGCGAAACCATAATCACCTTGGCCTTCATTTCCGGCGTGGTGTTCCGGTTAAAGGAAGTCAACCGAACACGGGCCGGCTGCCCCTCCCTGACCTGATCGATATCGACCGGAGAGACTTTAACCTCAAACTTCAGTTCAGCACTTTCGGGAACAACCGTCGCGATTCGCGCGGCTGGCGTGATCACGCCGCCTACAGTGTGAACAAACAACTCGTTGATATATCCGGAGACCGGCGCCCGAATTTCCGTACGCGACAGACGATCCTCGATCGCGAGCTTGCGCTCGTTCAGTTCCGCTATCCGGGCATCGACCGCGCGAAGATCACGCTGCGCTTCCGTACTTGCATTCTGATCAACGGCAATAATCTGCACCTTGATTTCGCTTGTACGCACTTTCGCACGCGCAATACTTGCTTCAATTTCACCGCGCTCACCCGATATCCGGGCCCAATCCCTGTGCGCCGAATACACGCGAGCGTACTCAACGATCTTCTTCTCAAATAAATTCGCGAGCTTTTCTCGCTCGTCGCCGACAAGCTTGATTTCCTCAAGCTTTGCAGCGAGCCGCGACTCCATGCCGTTGATTTCTTCACCTGTCTGACTGATGCTGAGTTCAAGCTGTTCTTTCTGGCTGTCCCTTCCGCGCTTGTTACCCGCGAATAGTCGCATTTCGCCGTGGATCACAGCATCCGCCGAAATCGCCATCCCCTTCAGTTCATCCGGAAAGACAATTGAAGGCATGCTGTCACGTTCCGCTATCAGACGCGCCCGGCGTCCGAGAGCCTCCGCCAGTTGCGACCGAACGATCAGCAGCTCTGCCTTGACCTGAACGTCGTCCAGCGTCGCCAGGATCTGCCCCTCTTTGACCAGATCGCCCTGCCGGATTCCAAGCGACTTTATGATTCCTCCATCCCGATGCTGAACTTCCTTCAGGTTTTGGTCCACCTTGACGATTCCCGCCGCAATCACGGCGCCTTCAAGGCGGGCCATAGCTGCCCAACCTCCACAGCCGATTACGAGGAGAACGACGAGTAGTAATCCAGCGGCAACCCGCGACCAAAGTGAAAATGAATCACGCTTTGGCGATGTCGCAACTCTTGAATCGGAGCCGTGCTGGATGGTACTTGTCATGGTGTGACCTCAAAACCCAATGCGATGGTCTACGAAATTCCGATAACGACTTCGAGTTTGTGGTGTCCGGACAGTTCGATGGAATAGAACTCCTCCGAATTGGGGCTGTCGTGCACTTCGATGAATGTCCGGTCGTCATCATCCAGTTTTTCGAAACGGAAGCGGATTGGACGGTCACGATCATCCGACAGGTAGATGCTGTCGAACAGGTCCCCCACCGCTTCTGATACGTCGTCGCCCTCGCGATAGCGAATTTCGTAGCTCGCCGCGATGATGCGGTCCCCGACCGTGAAGTCGGTAATTTTTCTGACAAGATCCGGCTGGTGATCGTCATCCGGGCGATCAAACTCGAAGGTATCGTTTCCGTCGCCGCCGGTCATGGATATCGAGGACGAGCCGGCAATCAGCCGATCGTTGCCTTGACCGCTGATGATCTTTTCGAAACCAGCGATCAAATCTCTGCCGATTTCAAAACTTTCCGCGCGGCCCCGGCCGACATCGATCACAATACTTACGGTCGCAGAGGAATAGTCCAGGGTGTCTTCGCCGGAATCTCCATAGTAGAAATCGGCCGCGCCGTCAGCAGCAGCAATGACATAGTCGTCGCCTTCGCCGCCGTGAACAACATCCTCGCCTTCGCCATCCGATATGACATCATTGTCCTGATCCCCGAAGACTGTGTCATTTCCGGCGCCGGCAAAAATGATGTCCCGACCTGTGCCGCCGCTCAGACTATCGTTGCCCTCGCCACCGTCGATCGTATCGTTTCCCGCATCGCCCTTGATCGTGTCATGCCCTGTCCCGGCGAAGATAGTGTCGGCTCCCTCGCCGCCTTCGATGGTGTCGTCCCCAGCTTCTCCATAGATCGTGTCATCACCCTGCTCACCAAACAGGCGATCGTTGCCGTCGCCACCGAAGATGACATCGTTTCCGGTGCCGCCGAAAACGATATCGTTGCCCGCCCCGGCAAGGACAACGTCATTGCCTGAGCCAGCAACGATGTGGTCGTCGCCATCACCGCCCACGATCTGATCGTCGCCACCTCTTGCATCAATGTTGTCGTGCCCCCCTCGGCCGTCGATCACATCGGCGCATTGGGTTCCAAGCAGATTGTCGTCGCCATTGGTCCCGACAATCGGTGGAGCTTCGACAACCCGGAATTGCGCGGTTTGCTGAATGATGTCCGCGCCGTCGGTGATGTAATAGGTCAGCGTGACCGTCCCGAACATCCCCTGCTCGGGCGTAAACATCCAGCCTCCACCTTCGGCCGGCGTCAGCGCACCTGAAGATGTCGAGACAGCGCCAAGTGCTAACGGATCGCCGTCCGGATCGCTCGTACCCTGCAGCAATGCCAAGACGGAAATGAGATAGGCGTGGCAGCCGACCAAATCCTGAAGCTGGACCGGGCCGCTAGTCCGCGGCGCTCTGTTTCGCGGGAGGACTGGATCGGACCCACCACCGCCACCGCCACCGCCACCGCCACCGCGAGGCGTGTCAGACTCTGGGCGGCTTGGGTTATGGTTTTCGTTGGCTGGCCGCCACATATCGCCGCCCGAGCCGAACTCCGTACGTGTCAGCGGTTGACGTCGTTGTGCGCTAAAATCCAAGGCCGGAGAATCGTTAGCGAGAAACTCACCGACGACCTGCGGCGCAAGTCGAATCGGAATCACGTTATCGGAAGATCTCACCTTCCGGCCAACCGAACCCGTGACCTCCTCCTCGGCATCGGGCTGCGCTTCGGCTTCAGATTTCGCCTCCGCAACCTTGTCATCGCCATCCGTCGCCAAAGTTCCCGGACGATCATAGCCATCATCAGAAGGCCTTTTTTGATCGGCCTTTGTTTCGGTGATTTGAAGCGTCGCCGGAAGAAAACTTTTCAGGTAGGCCACGCAGCCAGTCAGGAACAACAGAAATCCCAACGGAACGAGGCTGCCCTTACGTTCAGAAATCTCGTGATCTTCGCGGCTCGGCTGCTGCTTTTGAGCCGACTCCTTGATTGCCTTGACCTTGATCATGCGGGTCGCCTCATCTTGACGCCCTCAGATTGAGCCGGCGACTGCAAGCCAGGGGTCATAATGTCCTGCTTCTTGCCAAACGCGACCATGCGGCCATTCTGGATGATGGCTACAAGATCTACGGCGACGAGCGCGCTCGGTCGGTGTGCGATAACGATAGCAATCCCGCCTCGCTTTTTGATGCCCTCGATGGCTTCGGTCAGCGCGCCCTCGCCTTCGCCATCCAGGTTTGAATTGGGTTCGTCCATAATGACGATGAATGGATTGCCATAGAGCGCGCGCGCCAGCGCAATACGCTGCCGCTGGCCAGCCGACAATGCCGTTCCATTCGGTCCGAGCTGTGTCCGATAGCCTTCGGGCATCTTCACGATCATGTCGTGCACCCCGGCAGCCTTCGCCGCCTCGATAACCTTGTTGTAATCCGGCGCCGGTTCGAAGCGGGAGATATTCTCCTCGATGGTCGCGTCCATCAAGCTTACGTCCTGAGGCAAATAGCCGATGTGCTGACCAATTTCATCCTCGCGCCATTGCGCGAGTTCGGCGCCGTCAAGCCGCACGCTGCCACGCAAGACCGGCCAGAAGCCGGTAAGCGCGCGCACCAGAGTGGTCTTTCCACCCGCGCTTGGACCTATGACCCCCAGCGCCTGTCCCGGCGTCAGCTCAAAACTGATATCGCTCAGGACGACCTGTCCCGAGCCGGGGATGGCGATGGTGATCTTGTCTACATGCAGACTACGCTGAGGCGCAGGTAGCTGCATCGGCTCGTCAACGGCCGCGAGCGCAATGACCGTCTCGCGCAGCCGGTGATAGGCCATGCGGGCTGCCACAAACGGCTTCCAGTTTCCGATCGCCAGATCGACCGGCGCAAGCGCCCGCCCCGACGCGACCGAGCATGCGATAATCGCGCCCGCGGAAAGCTCGCCTTTGATTGTGAGGTAAGCACCCAGTCCAAGCAATGCGGATTGCAACAGCATGCGCGAAACGCGCGAAACAGCGGCAAATGTCCCGCTGATGTCGTTAGCCTTCGTTTGCAATTCGAGATGTTCGCCGTTGGCTTCATTGAAGCGATTGACGGCGCGGCCGGAAAAGCCCATGGCTTTCAGGATCTCCGCGTTGCGCGCGTTTGAGTCGGCGATTGTATTGCGGACGATTGCGGCCTTTCGCGTCGAGAGACTCAAGCGTTTCGTCATCACTTCGCTGACTACGGTGAGAACAGCGAGAAAAATTGCGCCCGCGAACGTCAACGCGCCAAGCAGCGGATGCAGAAAATAGATGAACGCGAGATAGAGCGGCATCCACGGTAGATCGAAAAGAGCAGCCGGCCCCTGACTGCCGAGAAAACCGCGCACTGTATCGACATCACGGCCACGCTCGAGCGCTTCCGCCGTCGAAAAGCCGAACCGCGGCATATCGATCGCAACACGATGCGCCATAGGCGCGATTTTCTTGTCGAGCCGCGCCCCGACCCGCACCAGGACCTGCGACCTGATGACATCGAAACAACCCTGGAAAAGATAGAGACCGATCGCCAGCGTCGACAGAACGACGAGGGTTGGCACACTTCCGCTCGTCAGCGCGCGGTCGTAGATCTGCATCATGTAGAGCGAACCGGTGAGGGCGAGAATGTTGATCATTCCCGAGACCACGAACAGGAAGACAACGATGCCCTTAAACCCGCGCGTTAGCTCGCTCAGATTTTTCCGCTTTGCCGGTGTCAGTTCTTTAGACTTGGCCATCGATCGCACTCACTAAGAGAAACCGTTAGTAGAAGCAGGATCGGGGGTGATTTCCACTCGCCCCCGATCTCCCGCTGATGGCCTCAAGACGTGAGGTTTGCGTTGGTCAGGGTATGGTGCCCCTCGATCTGGATCGTAAAGTCAGCGCCAGCGTTGCCGTCGATCTCACCTTGCACCAGAGTGAAGTCGCCATGGTCTCCCGTGCCAAAACTGACGGCCAACTGACCGGGTCCCGTGAGCACACCTCCCGGTATCAGCGTGAAAGCCTGATCACCTGCTGTCGCCAGATTGGCATCGATTGCACTCAGATCAAGACGGTCTCCAGGCTCGAAACCGATGATGGTGTCACCGTCGGCGCCGGAGGCTGACAGGAACCTGAACGTGTCGGCACCTGCTCCGCCATTCATCACATTGACCGCATTGTTGGCCGTGATGGTGTCATTGCCCGATCCGGTCGTGACGTTCTCGATGCCCCACAGCGTGTCGGTTCCCGATTGTGAACTGTAAGCGCTACCGTTCGCCATCGGGCCCGCGCCCAGATTCACCGTCACGTTCGCCGTCATCGCGGACATGTCGAGCGTATCGATACCTGTTCCGCCTTCGCTGCCGTCGCCGAAGTAAGCATCGTCACCGTCACCGATCTCGGCCACGATCAGATCGTTGCCGGCGCCGCCAAAGACAGTGTCATTGCCGGCACCCGCGTTGATCAGGTCATTTCCTGCGTCACCAAAGATGCGATCGGCTCCGGCATCGCCGAAGACGATGTCGGCCTGGTTGCCTGCAAAGACCTGATCGTCGCCGGCTCCTGCGAAGATCACGTCACGGCCGTCGCCGCCTCTGATGAAGTCGTTACCCTCGGCAGCCGAGATTGCATCATCACCTGCTTCGCCGATGGCAACGTCATCGCCGGCAAACGCGACGATGTTGTCGTCACCCGCTGTTCCGGTCAGAACATCTGCCTGAGGCGTTCCCGTGCGGGTCGCTCCGCCGGTTGTAGGAATGGGCGTTACCTCATCGTCATCGTCGTCGTTTCCTGCCGTATCGTCATCATCGTCGTCGTCATCGCTTCCGGCCGTGTCGTCGTCTTCGTCCTCATCATCTTCTTCATCGTCGTCATTGCCGGCGGTATCATCGTCGTCGTTTCCGGCGGTATCATCATCGTTGTCGGTGTCGTTATCATCTTCGTCTGCATCTTCCAGTTCATCGGTCTTGAACATATGCTCCGGAAGATTAGTCAGGCCGGTATTGCGGGCAACGATGTCAGCAAATTCCTGCCCATCGATGAAATTCTCGTAGAAATCGAAATCGTCGAAGCGCGAGATATAGTAGAAGCGATCGCCGTCTTGCAGGCGTTCGAACTGTTCGTGCAGCACGACCCAGAAGGTCTGGCCAACCACGCCACCGTTAATGTGCTGTTCGGCGAGACCGCCTACCCAGAGATCGACCCGGTCGATGCCCTTGACGATGCCCGTTCCGTCAAGCTGCATTGCCACATCGATATCGGGATTCACGCCATTGAAAGCATCGATATCGGCTGCGGCCAGCACCAGGTCAGGATAGGCCGCCTTGAACTGGTCAATCACGGCGTTGCTGAGACCGTTGCGCTGCTGGAAGTCTTCCCAAGAGGTATAGGCTGAGAGATCTCCGCCGGCGAAGCCGACAGCTTCGCTCACATAATGGTTGGAAGACGCGGCGAGATCCTTTCTCACCTGGTTGAGAGTTCCGAGACCAACGTCCCAACCGCGGGCCACGTTGAACGCAAACAAGTCAGCGCTGATGCGAACGAGATCATTGCGGACCGCATCCACGATATTGAAATCGACGTTCTCGGCCGGCTGTGTCACGATTCCGCCGACGATGGCGTTGACTCCGTGCTGAGCATAACCGGGCTGCGGCGTGTAGTAGCCGGATACATCGACCGGGAACACCGCTGGATCGTTGCTCGGATTCAGGAAGGCGTCGAACAGCGAGACCTGCGTCGGATTTCCGTTGGCGTCGAGAACCGTCATGGTCTGGCCGATCAGCGAATGGCCAAAGCGGAACACCGCCGCAGCGAATTCGTGAGAGATGCCAGCGTTCGCATTCGGATCGTATTCGTCGAACCCGTGAGTCCCCGGGCTACGCAGCCCACCCAGCAACGTTTCGAGGTATTCATCGAAGACGACGCGCTGGTACTCGGCCTCGTTGATCATCTTGGCAGCCTGGAACAATTCCTCGGCCGTTCCCTGGAATCCGGCGGCCTGCAGCCCTTCCACATGGAAATTGTGGTTGCGGGCCCAGATCGTGTGAATTGACGTTAGTGCGAAATTCTCGTTCGCTCGACCGTCACCCGCCACATAGTGATCCAGCAAGTTGATGAACGGGTTGGTATCGAGCAGCAGCGCATGACCACTGCCCATAAAGCTGGAGATCATTCCGGGCAGCATCGATGGATTGATGACACCGCCCGTAACCAGTCCAGGGAAATAGTCCCGGAACGAAACTTCACCATCGGGAAGTGAGTCCGAATGGAAGACGGTGTTGTTCTGCCAGTGGTGCTCGATCAACTCGCGCAGCGTCGGCAGCAATTTCATCGTCGGGTTGGACGGATCGGGTGAACCCGCGAACAAGTGCGCGCCGAGGCCACCGGCTCCGTCACCCTCCCTCAGGAACTGTCCAACCAGAGCGTTGGAACCATAAGCCTGATTTTGATCGACGTAAGGCGAAGTGTGATTGATGTGTTGCGGCACACCGTTGGCGTCGTAGCCATCCACCGTACCACGCGTGAGATCGGCTGGATCTCCAGATACAGGCCCGCCACCGCCGGGAGCACCGATCTGGACGGTCCCGTTTCCGCCCTTGGCGAGGAAGTCGAGGCCGTGATCGATGTATTGCCCCATCGCCATGAAGAAGATGTTGGCGTCGTTCCCCGCCTTCGGGAGACCAGCCTCCTGGGTGCCGAGAATGTTGCTGATGTTGCGTGCATCGAGTCCGTCAAACACCGGATTGATTGCACGATTTCCGAATGCGTCCGCCTCGCCGTAATGAGGATTGGTAATACGGATGAATGGCTCATCCGCCGCACCCCAGCCGGGATTGTCGACGTTGTTGTCATGGCCGGACAATTCGCGCGGCCCCGCCGGCACTTCATCGTCCTCGGCGGTTGCGGGCGACTGGCCGTTAACGAGAGCCTTCAGTCCAGCCAAATCGCTCGGCGTGTATTCGAACACGCCGGAAACACCCTCATCATTACCTGAAACTGGTGGCGTATTCTGAAACTGCGGCGGGATCGCCCCCGTGAATGTGATGGAATGCGTACCGTCTGAGAGTGTTTGCGTGCCATTGCCGTTGTCTACCAGCGTGTAGCTCGACAAATTTGACCCTGGAGCAAGCTCAATAACGTCCTGCGGACGCAGATTACCGATGATCGTGTCGTTGCCGCCGTTGGAGCGGAAGACAATCCGGTGAGCCGACGTCAGCGACGTAATGTCGACGATATCGTCGCCACCCTCGCCGTTGATGGTCACCGTATTCACGTCAAGCGCCGTGGCGTTGAAATTTCCGATCAACTGGATCGAGTTGGTTCCACCGCTTGCGTTGACGTCGATCTCTTCGATCTCTGAAAGCTCGGCGATTACCACCTCGGCACCCGCACCTTCAGCGCGCGTCACCACGATATCCGATCCCACCGCCAAAACGAGACCTGGAATCGCCAGCAACGCTTCGGCCCGCGTGTAGATCCGGAATGTTTCGGAGGTATTGTTTCCGTTCACAACGAACGTATCGTTCCCAGCGCCTCCGTTAACGATGTCCCGGCCATCGCCAACGCCCCAGACAATATCATCGTTGCCGTTGTTGCCGTTGATCATCTCGTTGGCTGCGTTGCTTTGGGTCGTCTGGCTCGCATTGCTGCCGTTGATAATGGCTCCCGAAGCCAGAATGAAATCTGATGCGTCGAGCTGCGCATTGCTCACGCCGTTGATCCGGATGGATGCCACGGATTGTCCATTCACATCCGTGATGCTCAACAACGTATTGCCGGCGCCCCCGATCGTGCTTTCTGTAACCCGAGCGGCGAAGTTCGCCGCGGTAATTCCGAACGCGCTCAAATCGATACGGTCCTGACCGCCGGCTGCATCCGCGTCGAAGTTGTTGATGATCTCCAGACCCGTGCCTGTGGTCGATCCGGTCGTGTTGTAGACGATGATATCGTTTCCGCCCCCGGCCAGGTTGAACGTGTCGTTGCCAGTGCCGCCAACCATGATGTCGTCGTCGGCACCGCCGTCGAGGGTGTCGTTGCCGGTCCCTCCGCTGATCCAGTCATTGCCGGTTCCACCGTTGAGGATGTCGTTACCTGCCGCGCCGGCGAGCGTATCGTTGCCAGCGTTGCCGGTCAGCGTGTTGTTACCGGACGTGCCGGTGATGACGTTGCTAAGCGCATTTCCGGTGCCGTTAATGTTGCCATTGCCGGTCAGTGTCAGATTCTCGACGGTGTTGGCTGCGCCGAGTGTGTAGGTGATCGAAGACTGAACGGTGTCGATGCCGGCGTTAGCCGCCTCCGTGACCTGATCTCCTACGTCATCGACGATATAGATGTCGTTGCCGAGGCCACCGGCCATGATGTCGGCCTCATCGCCGCCATCAAGCGTGTCGTTGCCGTCACCACCTGTCAGAACGTCGGCGTCATCACCGCCCAGAAGAATGTCATCTCCGATTCCTCCAATTAGTGTGTCCGTTCCGTCTTCGCCTTCCAGTCTGTCGTTGCCGTCGCCGCCATCGAGCGTATCGTTGCCGTCGCCGCCACGAAGCGTATCGTTACCCGCCAGGCCGCTCAGGATGTCTGCACCGCCATTGCCTTCGATGACGTTGTTGAGTTCGTTACCCGTACCCGTGAACGCCGCAGCGCCGGTATAGGTGAGATTTTCGACGTTGGCGCCAAGGGCATATGCAGCAAGGCTTGTCTGCACCTCGTCGGTGCCTTCATTCAGCCCTTCGACGACGATATCGCCCGCATCATCAACTACGTAATCGTCGCTGTCGGCTCCGCCGACCATGGTGTCGGAACCGAGGCCACCATCCAGAAGATCACTGCCGGTGCCACCGACCAAAAGGTCATCACCCGCGCCGCCCTCAAGGTCATCGTTACCGGTGTGGCCGAACAGCAGATCATTACCGGTATTGCCGACGAGATCGTCACCTGCGGTGGTTCCAGCAAGGAGTGTATTGACCCCGGCAAGCGCAATGCGGTCACCGTTGTCGTCTGTGCTGAGCGCGTAGTCTCCCGTCAGCGCATAACCTTCAAAGCTGCCACCGTTGAAATTCACAAATTCAACGGCTTCACCGGTTGCATCGAAATGATCCGTGACAGTGACCTGTTGTCCGCTGAACTGGAGAACGAGATCGTCGTTGCCGCCGCCTGTCGTCACCTCAAAGGCATTGAGTCCCGTCAGCGCGCCCGCCTCGATCGATATTCTGTCCGTACCACTGCTTTCGTTGATGACGTCCTGGCCATCGGCCAGACCAATCACGTAGGTGTCGTCGCCAGCGCCGCCATTGAGGGTATCCACGCCGGTGTTCAATCCGGGGATGACAGCGTTGATGAGCACATTGTCGATGAAGAAATTCTCACCTGCGATATAAGCGCCGACGGCGCTGAAACGAACGATCGAGTGTGCTGGCGAAAGAGGCGCAGAGAATGCAACCGTGCCGTTCGTATCGCCGCCAAGCGTGCCGAGCAAATCCCAACTCGTGCCGTTGAAGGCTTCAACGGTAACGCCTCTACCTCCGACCAGGTCGTCGGCCTCATAGCTGAAGGACAAAGTGGCGGAGCTGGCGTCGGTTATATTGAATGAGCGCTGGATGGTCTCATTGCCATCGGTGCTTTGTCCGAACTGAAGCCGGTTGCCGCTAACCAGAATGTCGCCGCCGGAAGCGCCCCCCGATCCACCGGTGTCGTTCGTCTCGGTCCAATTGCTGGTGAAGTTACGGGTACCGTTGTTATCCGAATAGGACGCCGTTCCATCGAAATTGTCGAGGACGACCACGCGATTGTTGCCGGGTCCGCCGATCAGAACGTCGTTTCCGGCATTGCCGTTCAGAGTATCGGCACCGGTAAGGCCGAGGATAATATCATCGCTGTTCGTGCCATTCAGCACCGGCCGATCGTTGACACCCGTGCCTCCATGGTCATCGAACGGCGTACCGACGATAACATTTAGAATTCGGTCCGCGAACTGGATACGTTCGATATTGCGGAGCGTGTCGGTGCCATCTGACAGCAGAGGCCGCCCCGTCAGCGGATCGTCGATGTTGCTGACGGTCTCGTGAGTCACCCGCAGGCTTCCGTCCGGGTTGATTCCGAAGGAATAGTTCGCGAAGACGTCGTTGAAGCTCGCAACGTCGATGTCGCCGCTGCTAACGCCCGTGGTTACGATTTCTCGCACGATATGCATCTGATCGGGCACGATGGTACGCGCGATCAGCAATTCGAACAGCGACTTGCCAGCCCAGGCTGGATTCTCCGACACGGTAAAGACGTGTTTCAAGCTGTCGACGGTCGCGATTTCCAGGTTCGAGTTGCCCGGACTACGAATGCTGATGCGCACATTCAGCCAACGGTCGCCATCAAGAATGTCGTCACCGGCCATGCCGCGCAACGTGTCGCTGCCGGCACCGCCAAGCAGAATGTTGCCGCTTTCGAAAAAGCCCGTCGGCCCGATGCTGACGATCTGATCGAGACCCGAGATCCGATCGATGCCCGCTTGATCAAGACCGTCCTTGAAAAAAGTCCCTTCGGTTGTCGCAGTGATATCTCCCACTGCCGGTGGGGTGTAAACACGGTCGTCGCCAATCAGTGTATCATTGTGCTTCCAGCCGGACAGCGCTTCGACCTTGTCGAACCGGTTTCGCAGAATGTCCGCCTGCTCAGTGGTGAAAATCGGCACACCAAGATCGGCCAGGGCATCGAGTTCCATGCCCTTGAAGATACCCCAGTCGAAGCCGAACATGCCCTCGCTTCGGTTGACGCTTTCGCCCTGAACCATGATGTCATCGCCGGACTCGCCGTCGAAATCGTGCTCGTCCGTACCGGCGAACATGACATCGTGTCCGATAATCGTGCTGTTGAAGAACAACTCGGAGTTGTCGCCAGCCGTGGTATCGAAGCCGGCGCCAGCTTCGAGCCAGTCGTCACCTTCGTTACCCATTATCAGATCGGCACCGTCGCCTCCCAGGACGAAATCGTCGCCCTGTCCTGCGAATACTTCGGTACTGTCAACGCCGACGAAGACGATGTCCTTGCCGGAGCCACCCATAATAATGTCGAGACCGTTGGAGTTGGCGATAACATCGTCGCCTTCATCTCCCTTCAGGAAGTCTCCGGAATCGCCCGAGTCGGTAATGATGTCGTTGCCCGCTCCGCCATTGACAAGATCGACTCCCGCTCCGGACTCAATCCGGTCGTCGCCCGCGTCTCCCCAAATGCCATCATCGCCATCGGAAGTGATAATGGTGTCGTTACCGCTTGTACCGCCGGCAACGACATGCTCGCCGCCTGTAAAGCGCAGGTAATTGGCATCCGGACCGACCGTGCCGAAATCGTCACGGATAACCTTGCCGAGCCCCAAAGCTTCCAGAACCGGATCGTTGCCTTCCGGATCGACGCCCGACGCGGCTCCGTTGTAATCGACCTGGTTTGCAGCGTTCACTTCCAATACGAAATCGTATTTAGCGAACGAATCGACACCGATGTGACGCTCAACAATGTCATCTGCGGTGCCGCGAATACCATCAGGTCCTGGTTGGGCGAGATCGGTATTTGCCATAATCAACTTGGCGAACGAGTTCTGCTCAAGCGACACAAGCAGATTCTGCCCCTGCGTACGGGTCAGGTAATAGAACCGGTCGCCATCCTGCAGGTTTTCGAGCTGAGCCTCGAATATCGCATTGAATGTCGAACCCAGCATACCGCCGAATGGCATGACCTTTTCGGCCAACCCCCCGATCCAGAGGTCGATCAGGTTGAGGCCGGTCTCCCTGCCCGCCCAGGTGCCTGTGCTTGTAAGATACTCAATCCGGTCCGAAGGAGCGGTCTCGTTTGCCTCGATTGTGCCGTTCCCGTTTAGATCGGTCGTGCCCAAAACAAGCACCATCGCCGCGTCGCGCTTCTGCTGCAGCGTTCCGTCTTCTGGAATCGTGGGGTGCGTGCCGTATGCGGCGATGAAGTTGATCACCGACATCGAATTTTTCAGGTTCGCGGCAAGCTCAACCCAGTTGTCGTAAGGCTTCAGAAAGGATGATCCGGTTGCTCCGTAAAGCTGGCCGCGGGCATCGTTCAAAGTGGGAACGCCCGCTTCGCGTCCGCGCGCGATGTTCAGGGCAGCAAGATCGAGCGGCAAGCCAAGCAAACTGTTCCGCAGCGAACCAACGATGAATTCGTCGATTTCGTTGCCGGTTTCGATGGTCATACCCCGGACGATTGAGGCCGCCGCTTCATCAGCGGTCAGGTCATTACCGGCAATGCCGTCATCAATGTGATCGAAGCTCACCGGATTTGTGAACGCCTCAATGAGGCTGATATCAGCATCGAAAACATTGCCGCTTGCATCGATGCGGGGCATGTTGTCGGTCAGCATTGAATGACCGAAGCGATAGACCGTATGCGCGAATTCAGCAAAAATTGAGGGATCGATGTCGGTCGTCGAATTGAACACGAACGGATCGATATTCGGCTGCACCTTGCGGGCGAACTCCTCGAAAACGAGATGCTGATACTGCATCTCGGTGGCAAAGCGGCCAGCCTGGAACAGCCGCTCGCCGTCCCATTCGAGAGTCGCGGCAAACGCCGTTAATTCAAGCGCCGTCGCTGCGGGTCCCGGAACGCCGGACAGCGAAGCCAGATCGTCGGTAAGCCACTCATTGATGAAGTCCAGGTCGCCGCTGCGGAGAACCGTCAGCTTCTGCGCTTCGACCTGACGGTTGTGTTCTGAATGAAAAATATGATGGACGGTGGTGAGGCCGATGTTCTCGTTGCCGCGCCCGTCACCGGTGATGAAATGCCGATCGAGCAACTCATTGTCGTAGGACGTATTACGTCCCTGGAAATCGGCGCCAACGGCATTGCCGACGTCGGAATCCGAGTCCGGGGCCACCATAGTGGTCCCCTGCGTCGCAGGATTCCCGTCGGTATCAAAAAATGTTCCCGGCACCGCGTTGTGCGCGATGTCGTCCAGGAAGGCATGACCGATACGCAAAGCACCGGCCGCGAAAGTATTTACGGGAGCGGAACTGGTACCGGAAACCACAATGTCGTCGGCTGTGTTCGGTATTCCGTCGGTGCCAAGGCCAACGACGACTTGGGCGTATCCGGTCGAAGGATCAGGAATGAACTTTCCGTATGCGTCAGTCCGGATCAGCGGAATGTTGAGGACGTCGAGATCCTCAAGCTGGATGCCAAGATGCGTCAGGGCATTCGCCTTGATGTCGGCCCAGGTCGGCAGGCCGCCATTCGCGCCATCGAGCAGATGGCCGGTCGCGACAGTCTTGCCATCCACTGTTGCGTACTCGCGCAGGAACACCTGGTGCGATGAATGGGAGGTGTAGGTCTGGTTCTGATCGACAAATGGCGTTGTCGTATTGCGCGTTTCGTGATTGCCGTCCGGTCCTTCAACGACCGTGGAGCGGGTCAGGACCATGAAGTTGGAGTTGCCGCCCGGCACATACAGCGGATCATCCGGCTGGAGCGGAATGTAGACGGTGCCGTTGCCACCCTTGCTGATCAGGTCCAGACCGTGATCGAAGAATTGGCCGAAGAAGGTCATCCATGCGTTGAAAGACGCCGTCAGCCCCTCGTCCGCGGCAATGTTCGGGATGGCCGAGATATCTTCATTGGTGATGTAGACGCCGTTGTCGCCCAAGGGCTGGCCGGGAGCGATCGGGGTTTTTCCCGGGTGCGCTTCCTCCCAGGCGGCTTGAGCAATTGCGTTATTCAACCAGGCCTGAATTGCAGCCGGATTGTTGACGCTCATATCCACGACGAGATTGGAAATGATACGCGGATCCGCGTCGGCAACGTTGCCGGAGTTGCCGCCATTGATAAACGGGTTGCCGGTCGGGGCTCCGATGATGTCGTAGTCGGTATTGGTAACGACCGGGGATCCGGAAGGTCCGAGTGGCATCTCGTCGCCGTCGGCGTCGTCGCGGAAACTGCCGTCCAGCGCGCGCGGCATCGGCTGATCGGCTGCGCCCCAGAATTCGCGCCCGGGAATGAGGTTGTTGTAGGAGCCATCGACCGTGCGCAAGCCGTTCGGAACGTGCGGATCGGGGATCGCCAGAACTGCGCCCGGCGTACCTGCGGGGACCACGTTCCCCTCGTCGTCGACATAAATTTCGGTCAGCGGGGTGCCGGCCGCGTTTGCCTCTGCGATCTTGATCTGACGAAGGACGAACTCAAGATCGGCTTGGTTCAGCGCGAATGCGGTCATGGACCCAACTCCCAATAGGCTGAAAATGACCGCCTATTGTTGAGCCGTCTGGGCCCGCTGCAAACCGCGAAAGGTCCGAGGAACCCTCAGGACCAAAGAGCAGTGCTTCTAGGGCTGAAGTCTTGCGACGTTCGTCTGAAATCCGTCAGACTTTGGTCCAATCGCAGATCGAAAACCAACCGCTAAAACAGCATTCTTGAGAAAGGTTCTCTGCGCATGATCGCCGTACAAGTTGTACCGGGAAGATCTTTGCCGACGGATGTTTAGTATTAACGATGGAATCAACGACAATTGTTGCAGGATGTGTATCATACCACACAGAACTGTCGTGCTCGATGAACTAAGCAGAAACATTCACCGTCGTATTGCGGATTAACAAGTCGAGAGAAATTGTCCCAATGCTTTGGCCGTCACTTAGAGCCGGCCTCGGAAAGCTCCGTTTTGGGCTCCTTCAGCAATTCATCATCGCCGCCGGATTGACCATTGCACTCTCCATGGCCGCTCTCGCTTACGCGATGTCAAAGCGAATTGAAGCGAGTCTCATGCAGAGCGCCGCTGGAGAAGCGGCGCTGCTGATTGACGCCTTCCTTGGTCCCTCGGTCCAGGAGCTTGCGACGTCCACAAAATTGTCAGCGGACAACGAGAAGAAACTCGACGAGATTCTGGATGGACAACTCAAAGCGCGGGTAAAGAATATCAAGATCTGGTTGCGCGATGGAACGCTCGTCTATTCGACGGACAAAAAATTCATTGGCCAGAAATATCCGTCCAAACATCTGGATTTGGCGTTCCTCGGCAAAATATCGGGCTCGTTCGATGAACTCGATGACGAGGAAAACCAAAACGAGCGCTTGCTCAACATACCGCTCATCGAGATCTACGCGCCTCTTCGCCGAGCGGGCTCGAAAGATATCATCGCCGTTGGAGAGCTCTACAATAGTGGGGAGCAGTATGTCTCCGAACTACAATCCGTACGTTTCGCAGCTGCAGGCATCGTCGGCACAATAACTGTTCCGATGATGCTTCTGCTTTTCCTGATGGTGCGTCAGGCGAGTCAGATGGTTGAGAAACATCGCGAGAAGCTGACGCAAAAAATTGCTGAAACAGAAGCTTTGGCGATGCAAAACGATCAATTGCGCCAAGCTGCCGAAGACTCCCGGATCGAGTCCAGCCGGTCCAATGAACTTCTTCTTGAGCAGATCGGGCAGGATCTGCATGACGGACCGGTTCAGCTCCTCAGCTTGCTCATCTTCAAGTTAAGCGAAGCAAATTCAACTTCAGCGAAGGAGAGGACGAGTCCTCCCTCGGAAAGCGCCGATGCGAGCGCAGACGCGCGCGAGTTGACCGTTCGGATTCTGACGGAGTTGCGCGAGATATCGAAAGGTCTGGTTCTTCCTCAGCTGGAAGGCCTCACCACTGTCGAAACCGTCTGGCTTCCCGTCCGCGCGCACGAGCATGTCACCGGAACCAAAGTCGCGTGCACGGTCGGTTCCCTTCCCGACGACCTGCCGTCTCAAACTAAAGTATGCATGTATCGTATCGTTCAGGAGGGACTGAACAATGCGTTCTCCCACGCAGGAGGACGGGATCAGCGGGTGGGCATCTGGTCTGACACCGACTTCATTCATGTTGTGGTGAGCGATGGCGGCCCGGATTCTGGCACCCGCACTCCGGTCGATGCACGCAGTAAAACAGGCCTTGGACTGCCAGGACTGAAACGCCGCGTGGAGGCATTTCGCGGAACTTTCGCTTTAGTAGCGCTGCCAGAGGGCGGAACCCGAATTGTGGCGAAGCTGCCGTACCGATCTGGCGCCGGATAAGCCGCACAACCTGCAGTATGCAACGGCTAAAATAGCAGCACTGGAACCGTCCGAGTCCGCCGGTAAGGCTAACGGACCAATAATTTCGGGGCTTATTTACATTCGCTCAGCTTCTATCTACAAATAATTTTATTAAGAACGTTTCTATTTTCATACGCTGCCGTTTTTCGAAGACCCGCTGGTTCATTCATGTGTAGGTCGAGTAATGAGTACTGTTTCTATCGCGCTTGTTGATGACCATCCTCTTATGGTCGAAGCTGTCGCTGCGCTTTTTTCGCGTGCGCCGGGTTTTCATCTTTTGGCTACTGGAACGACCGCAAGCGACGTCATTGATATCTGCGCTCGCCACAAGCCCGATGTACTCGTTTCCGATCTCAGCATGTCCGGCAATGTCTACGCCGCGATCGCCACTGTCGTGAAAAATATACCCACGACAAAGATCGTTGCATTCACCGCTGCGACCGGCGTGGACACGGCGATCCGCGCACTCGATGCCGGTGCAAACGGCTACGTCCTTAAAGGAAGCAATTCGTCTGAGTTGCTTCAGGCGATCGATTGCGTTCGGCGCGGCGAAACCTACATTACCCAGAATTTTGCGAGCCAGGTTATCGCAGCCTTGCGCGATACCTCCCTTCGCCGAATTGCGGCTGAAGCCGTTAACCTGACCATCCGTGAAACCCAGATCGTTCGACTGCTTTTGCGCGGCCAGACGAACAAGGAAATAGCGATCGCGCTCAAGATCAGCGAAAAGACCGTCAAGCATTACATGACGATCCTGATGCAGAAGCTGCACGCAAGAAATCGTCTCGAAGTGGTGATCGCAGCCCAGAAGTTGGGCGATGAGCCAACTGTTGGACCTGTCGGCGGCTTCGCGCGATCAACAGCACCTTCTTTTGCCGTCTAGATTTGGACTACTTGTCAGGATCTTTGTGTACCCAGCAAGATCACTCGCTGGACATCACCAACATGGGCGTGTCTTCCTGACGCAACTGGCCGGAATCCACTTAACGTCTTCGAGCCTCACGCACGCGATGCGTCAACTACATTGGCGCCTAAGCGAGAGCGCAGTGTCCCCAGTCACAATAATCCCTTCTGAAATCGATTGACGCACTCAATCGGATTTATAGTCAGGCACTTTTCTCCGCGAATTCGGCGCCGCTAACGAGCTCAGTTGCCCGATCGCGCAATTCCCGCTTGAGCACCTTACCAAGTGAATTTCGCGGCAGTTCATCGACGATGAAAACGTACTTTGGCTTCTTATATCCAGCGACAAGTGCGCGAACGTGCTGCGAAACAGATGCAGGGGTGGGAGCACTTCCCTGCTGCTTCTCAACAAAGGCCACGACAGCTTCTCCAAAAATTTCGTCGGGAACTCCAACCACGGCGGCATCCGCAATATCGGGATTTTGCAGGAGAGCCTGCTCCACCTCCTTTGTGTAGATATTGAAGCCGCCGCTTAGCACCATGTCTTTCTTGCGATCGACGATATAGAGATAGTCGTCCTCGTCTGCTTTGGCGATATCGCCTGTCCGGATCCAACCGTCTTCGATGGCTTTGGCGGTCTCCTCCGGCCGGTTGTAATATCCGCGCATGACGGAATAGCGGCCAGGTTCGCCAACGCGGACAAGAAGTTCGCCCGGTTCGCCGACCTTCACAGTATTACCAGCATCGTCCACGATGCGCACCTCGACGCCGGGCGTCGGCCGGCCGATGGATGAGGCGTGGTCGAACTGTTCTTCGTGCGACAACGATGTCACGCCGCCCACTTCAGTCATGGCGAAGAACGATACCAGCCGGACATTCGGAAGGAGCGCCAGAAACTGCCGCTTCAGCTCGACGGGAAATGCCTCACCAGTGACGACGATACGCCGGAGCGAGGCACACTTCACCGGATCAGCCTTGATCTCCGGAAGCATCATTCGGCAGACCGTTGGTACCATGCCCAGCACGGTGATCTTCTCGTCATCAATCGTTTCAACCGTCCGGCGCGGATCGAACTTCTTCATCACCACCAGCGTACCGCCAAGGGTCATGGAATTGGCAAGGCGCGCAAATCCGGTCCGGTGCGCCAATGGCGTGGTGACGAGATAATGGTCATCGCGCGAGATGCCCCATTCCACCGCATTGATGAAACAATGCTGGGTAATGATATTGGCGTGCGTAATGATCGCGCCCTTGGGCTTTCCCGTCGTGCCGGACGTGTACATGATGACTGCATCATCGGACTCGATCGATAGCGGCGCCAGCGGCGTCAGCTCCGATTCCCGCAAAACGTCATATGCAATCGCGCCCTCCACGCCCTTCCCCACCGCGATCCGGATCGCATCAGGATTGGCATCGAGAACTTCACGGATGGAATCGCCGGGGCTTTCAAACACGACAGCGAAGGGCTGGCTATCGGCACAGATGTGCTGAAGTTCGTTCGGTGTGAGGCGCGTCGTAACAGGGACGACGATCGCACCGAGCGCGAACGCCGCGTAGAACAATTCGACGATTTCCACCCCATTACTGAGAAACACCACGATGCGGTCACCCGCACCGAGGCCCCGCTCTTTCAGCCCGCTCGCGACACGGAGGATTCTTCCGTCGAGGTCACGATAGGAGATCCGCTCGTTCTCACAAACGAGCGCAATCTTGTCAGGATAACGGACAGCCTGAGCATGCAGGACGGTTTCCAACCTCATGCTTCACCTAGCCCAACTTGAAAGCGGGATAGTTGATGTCTTCGCCGAGTTTGTCCCACGCGACTTCCACGCGCTGCCCGATCTCAACCTTGTCGGGATCAGCTCCGAGAATATTTCCGAGAATGCGCACGCCCTCGTCGAGTTCGACCGTCGCAAGCGGCAAAGGAAGCCTGCCGTCGAGCCCCGGTCCCGGAACCCGGATCACCGTGTAAGCGTAGATTGTGCCCTTGCCGGAGACTTCGCGCCATTCAAGATTGCGACTTCCGGTGTAGATGCTGACAGGCCGCGGATAGTGCTGAAATTTCCCGGTGTCCTTGCAATATTGCAGAATCAGCTTGCCCTGTTTGGCTCCATCCCAGAAAGCCTGGGTATCGACGTAGGTGGACGGCTTGGGAACAGGACGTCCCGCTTTTTCTTCTGCCATGGTCAGGCCTCCAAGATCATGGCGGCACTGGTTCCCCAGTTCCGCGCGTAAGGGATAACGCCGATACCGGTAATCAGCGCGTTTTTCGGATTGCTGACCTGCCGACCACCGCCTTCGCCAAACATCTGACGCACGGCTTCGGCGAGATTCAATCCGCCGCTGGCGAGGCCAGGCTGGCCCGCAGAAATCTGGCCTCCGCCAGTGTTCAACGGCAACGAGCCTTTGAACGACAAATCGGTATCGAGAGTGTAATCACTACCCTGCCCTCGCTTACAGAATCCGAAATCCTCAAACTTCATCATCACGGCGATGGTGAAATCATCATATGGCTGGAACATCCGAATGTCCTTCGCCGAGAGCCCCGATTGTTTGTAGACCTTGGGCGCAATTTTCGAGAAGCCGGTTTCGGTAATATCCGGACAAGATTGATTACCGTTGATGTTGGTGATTTCCGCGTAAGCTGTCGGATACACCATCTTCTTGATACCGAGGCTTTTTGCCTTTGCTTCACTCATCACCAGAAACGCATTCGCACCGTCGCAAAACATGACGCAATCGAGCAGCTTCAGCGGATCGGCAATAACTCTGGACTTGTTGTAGTCATCCATTGTGATCGGCGTCTTGAACTTCGCGTAGGCGTTTTCATTGTGAGCGGCGTGCGCGCGTTGGGTGATAGCGATCTTGCCCAGTGCTTCGGATTTGATGCCATACTGGTGCTTGTAGCGGCTCATCAGCAAGCCGAAGGTCGCCGGTGGGCCCTGCACTCCGGGTGGGTCCTGGAACTCCGGGCGATAAGCTCCGTAATTTGCGCGCCATGACGTGCTTGGCGCATCGGCCGAAAGCACAACGACAACTTCGCAGTGACCATCGCGAATGGCAGATGCCGCACGCGCGACACCGCCCGTAGCGGAGCAGCCGCCTGTGCCACCATAGTTCAGCCAGGTCGGAGACAAGCCAAGTGCTTCCGTCATGTAGACGGCGAAGAACGGATTCGGCGCTTCGCTGAGCGGACACGTCACGGCCAAGCCGTCGATCATATCCTTCTCGATGCCTGTCGCCGCGAGCAACTTCGCCAACGCCTCGCCTCCAAGATCGTAAGCGCTACGTCCCGATTTGAAGTCGATTGCCGTCTCCGAATAGCCGGCGATCACGATGTCGCGTTTCTTTGTCATGTTCATTCTCCGCGGAACGCTGGCGACCGCTTCTCACGGAAAGCCTTGAGGCCTTCATCGCGGTCTTTGGTGAAGTAGAGCAGGAAAGATGCATCACCTTCGGCTTCAAAGCCGTCGGGGAGCGACATGTCGACACCGCGGTCGATGACAGATTTCGTCATCATCACCGAGATCGGCGCATTTTCGCTAATGCTCTTGGCGATCTCGCGCGCCTTATCGAGCGCGTTGCCCTGCTCGGTGACGTGATTGACAATGCGGTAACGCTCAGCTTCCGCAGCCGTAATACGACGGCCAGTCCACATCAATTCCTTCGCGAGCGGCTTGCCGATCAACCGCGGCAGCGTCTGAGTGCCGCCGCCGCCCGGCATCATTCCGAGCTTGATTTCAGGTAAACCGAATTTCGCGTTCGCGCCCGCGACAATAATATCGCCGACCAGTGCGAGTTCGAGTCCCCCGCCCAATGCAAAACCTTCGATCGCCGAAATCAGAGGCTTGGTGAAAGCCCCGATCTCGCGAAACAACCTGTTCACTTTGCGGTTACGCTTGCGGAACCGATAGAAGTCGAAATAGCCGTTTTCCTGGATCTGGAATTCGCTGGTATCGATTCCCGTACAGAAGGCCTTTTCACTTCCGAGCAGGATAACCGCGCGAACGTCGCGGTCGTGCTCGACGTCGCCCAGAATTCCGAGGATTTCCTCCGCGGTCTGCTCGCGCAACGAATTCAGCTTTTCCGGGCGGTTGATCGTGATTTCGACCCACCCGTTCTCGCGCTTCAGAATAACGTCTTGATAGTTCATCGGGTAAAACTCTCCAGCTTTGTTCTATTCGTCTTGTTCAGATTCTTCGTAATCGCCCATGGCGGAAGCGATACGCGCGTGAAGTTCGGCAATTCTCGCTGGATCAGCCCGTGCCGCGTCGTCGATCCGGACTTCGAGCGCAATCCTGGCTGGCTGGCTGAGAACGATCGCACGATCCGCCATCTCCAGCGCGTCATCGATCCGATGCGTGATCAAGACACACGTCTTCCCGAACTCGCGAGCAATCTGATAAAAATCACGGCGCAACGTGCCGGATGTCACATGGTCGAGCTGACTGAACGACTCGTCGAGAAACACAATTTCCGGATCGATGGCCAGCGCACGGGCTAGCGAAACGCGCTGCCGCATTCCGCCCGAAAGCTCGTGAACATACTTGTCGTCCGCGCCTTCGAGACGCACGCGCCCCAACCAGTCTTTCGCCTGCTTTCGTGCCTCGGCTTTTGATTTCCCCAAAATGAGCAGCCCAAGCTCTGCGTTCTCGACCGCGGTCCGCCAGGGCAACAGGCGATCAGTCTGAAAACTTACCGAGAGTCGGCCCTTCAGCGCCTTGAATGAATCGTAAGGATCGACGCCGGCGACCCGCACAGTTCCGTCATTCGGCGTCGTCGTGCCCATCATCAAGTTCAGAACAGTACTTTTCCCGGCGCCTGTCTTTCCGAGCAGAACGACAATCTCCCCACGCTGAACGTCCAGCGACAGGTTATCGACAGCAAGATATGAGCCAAACGTTTTAGTAACGCCGCGCACCTCTATGAGATTGGTCATCGGACTGTCGCCTCCGCACGCCAACGCAGCACAATTTTCTCTAATCCGCCAACCGCCGATTGAAGAACTAGATTGAGGATCACGAGAAAGAAAGTCCACGCAAGAACCTGATCGATCCGGAACGTCGACTGAGCAAGGTTCATCCGCGCGCCAACGCCGACAGCGGACGCAACAAGCTCCGCGAAGATCACCATGCGAATGGCATAACCGATGACCGACTTCGTGGTCAGGAAGATATAGGGCACGATGTGCGGCAAGATCAGATACCGCAGCACCTGCCAGCGCGAAGGGCGAAAGCTTTCGATCATGTCAACGAAGTCTTTGGACAGCGCCCGCACACCTTCGTAGACATTGAGCGCGTAGAACGGGAGAAGGATCACAAGCAGAATGAAGAAGATGCGCGTTTCAGGGTTCTTGAACCAGAATACGGCAATCAGCATCCACGACAGCGCCGGGATTCCGGTATCGATGACGACAACGGCCTTGAGATAGGGCCGGAGCCACGGCAGCATTCCCATCGCAAGACCGAGCAACACGCCAACGGTCATGGCGACGGAAACTGCAATGGTAAGACGCACCATCGTCACTGCGACGTGATAGGGATCCGTGAAGAAGAGTTCACGCGCTGCGTTCCAGACAGCGACCGGCGACGGCATAATATAGTCCGGCACGTATCGGCTCGTTATCTCCATCGCAATCAGGATGAGAACGACAACGACACACGTCGCAAAGAGATCGCGCCTGCTTTCGGCATTTTTGCGCGACCCCATCGACATCGAGAGCGGCTTTATAATTTTCCGCTCGGCGGTGCGCACTTCGTTCGGCGCCTTTTCTGCTTTTGCAGCTGCTGACATCTTCTCGATCACACCGGCTCAGACTGCGAAGAAGTTGTCGTCGACGGGTTTTTTCAGCAATCCGTTGCGAGCAAGAAATTCGCTGGCCTTGACAACGGTGCCACGCGCCGCGGCGTCTGACATCGGCTTGTAGTTGAACGCCAGGCGTTTCGATCCCATAGCCTCCTTCAGGATGTCGTTGGGTACCCCTGTCCTGCTGCCGAAGAGATCAACTGTCTTCGTAACGTCGGTGTTGATGCCTTGCAGGCACTCCTTGAACATGTTGCCGACCTTGGCAGCGATCCCCGGATGCTTATCGATCAACTCCTGCCGGATTCCGACGCCGAAGTAAGGCAGGTCGCCCGCGCCCTTCGCAATTTTGTGATAGGCGTCCCCGGCTTTGAAAATCACGCGAAGATCCGGCTTCTTGATCAGGCCGGTCGTGATGTTCGGCTCCCAGGACAGTGCAGCATCAGCGCGATCAGCCATCAGGAGAGTTACCGACGCAGCCGGATTGTCGACATTCTGAATCGTCGCGTCTTTTTCGATGTCGAACCCGTTGCTTTCCTTGATCAGCGCCTTGACCATGCGATAGGTGCCGGTCGATTGAAGCGCGGCGATCGTCTTGCCCTTGAGCTGCGAAACATCGCTCACGCCGGTCTTGGGCGCCAACAACGCGATCATGTTGGCATCGGTGATGGTGCAAAGATATTTGATCGGCACGCCGGCCTGATATCGCGCCGCGAAGGTGTCCCAGCTTCCGATGCAAACGTCGTAATTGCCGGCGACGAAGTCGTTGTAATATGTCGAGACCGCCGTGTATGGCATCGGGTCCGGCATGCTCAGACCATTCTTCAGGCCGAGCTTGTTGGCGAGAATGAATTGAACGGGAAGTACGGTGAAGCCTGGCTGCAACGATGCCCAGCGCACCGGCACCGCGGTATCTGCAGCGGCCTTGCGAATGCTCGGCGAGAGCATCATCGATGCAGCCGCCGATCCGGCAACGAATCCCCGGCGTGTAAAAGTGCCTTTCATGTTTCCCTCCCGTGTTCGTTTTTGAACTTCGCGTATCTTCTTTTTTCAGGTTGCCGGGTGCCCTAGGCACCATTCGCCAAGACCTGATCTTTGTTGGAAATCACTCTAACCTTGCCAAACGCGGGACAGTGGCGCATTTTGAACCCACCTTTGTTCCAAATATGAGACGCAAAGGTCGCTCCACAGCCTGTTACCGCTGGGCTGACCGATTCATGCAGGTGTCCGCTTCGATGACCAGAAAACTCGATCTCAATGCCCTGTTGCTGTTCTTCGAGGTCACCAATGCGGGGAGCATCAGCGCCGCAGCCAAAAGGCTCGGGATTCCAAAGTCGACGATCAGCCGGAAGCTCCAGTTCCTCGAGGACCAGGCCGGCGCGGTGTTGTTCAAGAAGGGCAGTCGCAAACTTACGATCACCGACATCGGTCAAACGCTCTTCGAACACTGCGAACGCATTGCGTCCGAGATCGATGAAGCCGGGCTCGGCACCGCACGTATGCAAACCGAGTTGCGCGGAACTCTTCGGGTCAGCATGCCCGTCGACTTCGGCATCGGGTGGCTGAGCAGCGCTATCGCTGCGTTTGCAGTGAGCTATCCCGATATTCACCTCGTGATCGACGCCAATAGCCGCTGGGTCGACGTATCGGTGGAGCCCTACGATGTCGCCGTGCAACTCGGCCCGTTGCCGGAGACGCACGGCCGAACATGGCATCTCGCAAGCATTACCCGCGGGGTCTACGCGAGTCCGCAATTCCTGGAGCGGATGGGCGCACCACTGAACGTCGAAGACTTCGGACGCTTCGATTGCATCGTGACGGAACACCAACGCGCGGAAGGCGTATGGAACTTTCGTAGCGGTCTTGGCGCCAAAATCATCAACGTGGCTGGACGCATCACCGTCAACCATATCGGCATCGCACGCGAGCTGGTGATCGGCGGAGTCGGCCTCGGTATATTGCCGAACATCATGTGTCAGAACGACATCAGGTCGAAGCGACTGGTGCGCGTCCTGACCGACTGGGAAAGTCCTACGCTCGAAGTTTCCGCAACATTCCCCGGCAAGCGGAAAGAGTCCCGACGGCTCAGGACATTTCTTGATTTTATGGGACGTAAGCTCAAGATCGAAGAAAATCCGCGCCCGGTCAGCATGGCCCCGGACAGATAAGCTGCAGTGTAATTGGCGTAAAAACACTCCCGCCTGCGGGCGCATTGCACCACCTGTTACACGGCGCACACGATGAGAAGGCACGCAAACTTCCAATCCGCCGCCAAAGGCCACATCGTCGGGTTGCGGATCGCCATCGCCTATACCCCGCAATTCTGGAAGATATGTTTGATCTCGACGAAGTCGATCAAGGCGTCATAACCGTGCAGTCGTCCCAGACCGCTTCGGCGGTACCCGCCAGTTTCAGCCTCGGCGAACAGCTTGTTATGGTCGTTGATCCAAACCGTTCCGTTGCGTAGCGCACGCGCGATCCGCATTGCTCGCGCGCCGTCGCGCGTCCACACGCTCGCGGAAAGGCCATAGTCGCTGTGATTGGCGCGAGCGACTGCCTCCTTCTCGTCCTCAAATTTCTCGATAATCACGAGCGGACCGAAAATCTCCTCCTGAATAAAAAAGGCGGATGTGTCGCGATGAGCCACCAGCGTCGGTGTTACAAAAAATCCGTTGGCGAGATCACCGCCGGGCCGATTGCCGCGCAGCACGACCTCGTCCGCAGCCGCCATGGCTTCTTCGATCCGCATCCAGACGCCGGTTAGAGACGGCGCATCGATCAGCGGCCCCATATCGGCCCCGGGGGCCGTCCCTGGCGCAACCTTCAATGCCGCAAGAGCGGACTTCAGCGCGGCCTTCATCTCGTCGTAACGTGATGCATGCACCAGCACGCGACGCGCGGCAGTGCACTGCTGCCCCGCGATAATCGTCGCTGCTGCTGCCAGTTTCGGGGCGACGCCGGCGATGTCTGCATCTTCGAACACGAGGCAAGCCGACTTTCCTCCAAGTTCAAGCGACAGCTTCTTCATTGTCGGAGCAGCCGCCGCCATAATGCGCTGCCCGGTTGCGTTGGAGCCGGTGAAGCTGATGACGTCAACATCGGGCGACGACACGAGCTTCGCCGCGACTTCGTGTCCTTGCTCGCTGACCAGATTGACCACGCCTTTCGGCAATCCCTCGATTTCGTGGAGGCACTTGATGATTTCGGCGGTGATCAGCGTCGTCTGAGGTGCTGGTTTGATGACAACGGTGCAGCCTGCCGCCAAAGCCGGCGTCAAGGCGCGGATCAGCAAGACCGCCGGCGCATTCCAAGGAATAATGAGGCCGGCAACTCCCGCCGGCTCCTTGAGAAGGGTTGAGAAAGTCCCCGGCTCGGTTTCGAAGACGTGGCCCGGAATATAACGCGTAAGACCAGCGTAATAACGGATTTCAGATACCGATCCCGCGATTTCGCCGCGCGACTGCGCCAACGGCTTACCATTTTCCAATGTCAGAAGGCGCGCCAGATTATCGGCACGACTTTCCATCAGGTCGGCCCAGCGCAGCATGACAATTTGGCGCAACCGTGGGTTCTGCGCCCATTCCGGGCGGTCGAACGCACGCCTCGCGGCGGCGATTGCCGCGTCCGCATCAGCATCCCCGCTTGTGCTAAAAGCGCCTATGATGGATTGATTTGATGGATCAATGCTTGGCGCTGTCCCACCGGATTGGGCGGGTTGCCAGCAGCCGTCGATCAAATTTTCTGCTTGGAGCGGCATGTCGAAATCCTGAGGCGTTAGGCAAGCAGCAAGCCGCGTTGCCTAACGCAGAAAAATTCCTTAGCGGCCGATGAATTTCGGCGGACGCTTCCCATTGAAAGCTTCGACCCCTTCCTTGAAGTCGTCCGATTGCCGCAACCGGCTGTAGCAATGACCTTCCAGCTCGATCGCGATGGCCAAGGTCGAGTCCTCGGTATCGTTAAGGAGCTTCTTCGCGGTGCGCTGGGCCAACGGCGAAAACGTGCGAAGTTCGTCGACAAGTTTGTCGGTCGCCTTCTCCAGATCGGCGTCCGGTACACATTCGGTGGCGATGCCCCATTCCTGGGCTTGCTTGCCTGGGATACGCTTCGAACGCATCACGATGTCCTTGGTGCGGGTGATGCCGATCATCTTCTGCAAGCGGGCCGATCCGCCCGATCCCGGAATCTGACCGAGCTTCTGTTCGGGCAGCGCATAGAACGCGGTTTCGGAAACCAGACGGAAATCACATGCCAGTGACAATTCGAAACCAACTCCAAAACAATAGCCTCGGTTCGCGACGATGACCGGTTTGGCGCAGCGCGCGGGCGCGGCAATGTTCCATGCCAATTTCGAGACATGCTCCGGGGTTGCTTCCATGAAGCCGCCGATGTTGCCTCCGCTGGAGAAGTGTTCGCCAATCGCGCGAATCACGATCACGCGGACACGCGCATCCTCGTCCAGTGTCTCGAATACGAGGCGAAGTTGATCGCGCTGCGGCATCGTGACGATATTGTACGGCGGCCTATTGAGGATGATATCTGCGCGTTCGTGGGCTTCATCAAACTCAACCTGAAAACCGTCGAGCTTTCCGAGACGCGGATCGACAAACGAGTATGGGGTCGGCATGTTGTTACTTCCTTCTGTTGAATTAGAAAAATTCAAGCCGCGTTGGACGGCGGAGATCGCTCGAGATCATATTCACCGGCAGCGAGCAGCCTGCGCAGCAGCTTCCCGACGGGCGATTTTGGAATCGAATCGACAAACACGAAGCGGCGTGGACGCTTGAAGTTCGCCAGACCTGATATCTGGCAGAATTGTTCAAGGTCACTTTCCGTTACAGCCGCATTGCGCTTGATAAAAGCAGCGACGATTTTTCCCCACTTTTCATCGGGAAGGCCGACGACTGCCACTTCGGAGACAGCGGGATGAAGCGAAAGACAGCTTTCGATCTCTACCGGAGACACATTCTCACCCCCAGTGATGATCATGTCGTCCACACGGCCGGTCACGAAAAGATCTCCATCCCGATCAACGAAGCCGGTGTCACCTGTAAAATACCAGCCCTCGCGCAACGACTTTTCATCCGCATCGGGACGCCGCCAGTAACCCTCAAAGGCCTCATCGCTGGCGAGGAGCGCGATGATCTCGCCTTCCTCATTCACATCCGCAATCTGCGTAACGGATCTCGCATTCAGCTTCACCACCCTGATATGCTGATTGATCCCCGCCTTGCCGGCTGACCCCGGCTTGGCGTTCGCATTCTGCTCGATGGTGAAAGTATAGATTTCCGAGCTGCCGTAGTGATTGACGAACAGCTCCGGCTTGAAGAGCTCATCAAGCTTTCCGAGCAGGCCATCTGTCATCGAGGCGCCGGCAAATCCAAGCTTGCGAACAGTCGATACGTCTGTCGCGGCGAAAGCGTCGTGATGGACGAGATCGTGGTACAGCGTCGGCACGAGGTAGAGATTGTCAATCTTCTCGTTCTCGATGAGCGCAAGGGCCTCGCGTGAATCGTAACGTGGGAGACAGACGAACGTGCCGCCAATCAAGGACATCGCGATCAGTGAGCGAACGCCCATGGTGTGGTAGAGCGGCATGACACCGAGCGTTCGCTCCCTGCGACGATAAAGATTTTGGGCGACGTGGGCGACGCCGGCCGCCCGTTCTGCACGATGACGGCGCGGCACACCCTTCGGCTTCGATGTCGTACCGGAAGTATAGAGCATGATCGACCAGGCATCTGCGCTGACGCGTGGCATTGCGTCAGGCGCGATGCCGGAAACCATGCTGTCAAACTGAAGCGCTTTGCTGTCGTTCACCGCACGATCGATAGTGATGCATCGAAGTCGATATGCAAGTTTCGAACTTTGCACGGCCTCGGCTGAGACATCCTGGTAGACGATCGCACAGGCCTCCGAATTCTCGATGCAATAGTCGACCTCGTCGGCTTTTGCGCGCCAGTTGACCGGCGTGATGACGATGCCAGCCAGCTGGCACGCCCAATGAATGGTCGCCGCTTCCCAGCGATTTTGCAGCACGGTCAAAAGATGATCCCCGGGCTTGAGGCCGACCCGATCGAATGACGTAACCAGCGCGGAGATCCGGCCGTACCACTCGCGATACGTGAGGCGAAGGCTACCATCGACAATGGCAATGGAATCGGGGTCGCGCGCAACACTGGCAATGAAACTGCTGCCGAGATCAAGCATCTATCTTCTCGCTCCTTGATTCATTTGCGAGTTCCGCCGCGGCCTGGAGCGCAGCCTTTATGATGGGCGTGTAGCCAGTACAGCGACAAAGATGGCCGCTCAGAAGGTCGCGGATTTCACCCTCGTCCGGTGACGGATGATTCCGCAGGAAATGATCCAGCGACATGAGGATGCCCGCAGTGCAAAAGCCGCATTGTAACGCATGGTTTCTCCGGAATGCGGCCTGCAGCACGCCGAGCCGGTCCATCGCCGGTGCGAGTCCTTCGACGGTTCGAACATCGCAGCCGTCGATCTGAACGGCGAGCGTGAGGCACGCACGCGCCATCGCGCCATCGACAGTCACGGTACAAGCGCCACAAACGCCGTGTTCGCACCCCACATGCGTTCCCGTCGCACCTATCTGCTGCCGCAGAAAGTCCGTTAGCAACAAGCGCGGCTCCGCCTCGCCTTCGCTAGGTTTGCCGTTGAGCAAGAAGCGGACCGGATGACGGGTTCCTGACTTTAAACGTGTCACCGCAAGACCTCGCGCACCAGATTGCGCCCGATGGTGCGAACGAGATCACGCCGGTAACGTGCGGTTGCGTGAACGTCATCACGCGCATCCAGGTCATAAGCGAATGCGTTCAGCGCATCGTCGAGGGCGCTCGTCCCAAGTCGCGGCCAGTCTCGCGCCGTCGGAACGTCGGCGACGCCGCCGACCGTAAGCCGTACTCCGGTCGTCGTGGCGACGGCCGCACATGCCACGATAGCAAAATCGCCATGACGTCGCGAAACTTCGTGGAACGCGCAGGCCGATGTGCCGGCCGGAAAGGATACAGCCTCGATCAATTCGTCATCGGCTTTTTCAGTCACCATCATGCCAGTGAAGAAATCCTTCGCAGCGACGCGGCGACGCTTTTTCCTGCTGCGCAAATGAACTTCACCCTGGAGCGCCATCAGCATGAGCGGCAATTCAGCACTCGGATCGGCATGGGCGATAGATCCGCAGACCGTGCCGCGACTCCGGGTTTGGGCATGGCCCGTCCATGGCAACGCGAGCGAAACGAGGGGCAATGCGGCAGCAAGCTGAGGCCATGCCAGCAGTGCCGCCTGACGAACCCCGGCTCCGATCGTGACACTCCCCGCCTTGGTCTCGATACGACCGAGTTCCTCCAACCGCATGATGTCTATCAACACCTTCGGTTTTGCCAGACGCATATTCAGCATGGCCATCAGCGATTGACCGCCGGCAATAATGCGGGCATCGCCGCCATCGACCGCAAGCACATCAAGCGCTTCGCCCAGCGAGTCAGCGCGCACATAGTCAAAAGTCGCCGGCTTCATTTGGATATCCCAAGGAGACGCCGCAGCCTTGCGAACAGCGATGACGAACCGTCTATCGGGGCGCCTCCAGCCTGACGGGCGAGTGCCGCAAAAAACTGTCCGATGATGACTTTGGTGGCGCCGTCGAGCAGACGTCCGCCGATGCTGGCGACCTTGCCGCCGATTGCAGCGTCATAAGCATAATTCATGACAGTGCCGCCCTTGCCGTCGGGTCTCAGCGTGATGCGGCCTTCACCCTCGCCAAATCCAAGCGCGCCCTCGGCAGTGCCGCCGAGCGTGACGGCATGCGGCTTCTCCAGATCGGTCAGCTTCACGTTGGCACGGTAGCGACCGCTCACAGGGCCTATGCCCAGCATTACATCGGCGCGAAAATGGGTATCGGATACCTTGTCAACGCTCCGGCAACCGGGGATCACGGCTTTCAGTGTTTCCGGATCGAGCAGCATATCCCACACCCGCTCCGGGGGCACGCTCACCGCCGCACTGCCTTCACCGCGCAGGCGACGATCACCTGCCTTCGGTACAGCCGACGACCGGTCGGCAGGTGCAGCCGGCTCGGCGCCACGAACAATCTCTGCGAGCCTCGCCGGCACCAGCGGCAACGTCAGATCCTTGACGCCCAACGCATCCGCGACGGCATTGGCGATGCAGACCGGCGTCGACATGCAGTTACCTTCACCTACGCCTTTCGCGCCCAACGGCGTGAATGGCGACGGCGTTTCCATGTGGAGAATGACCGGATCCGGAACTTCCATCGTCGTCGGGATCAAATAGTCCGCCAGCGTGCCGGTCAGATAACTTCCATCAGGCCCATAGGCATACTCTTCGTAAAGCGCCGCGCCGAGTGCTTGCGCAAAGCCGCCGCGGATCTGCCCATCCACCATGCCCGGATGCAAAATGGTGCCGCAGTCATGCATCGTAACATAATGATCGATACGTGTTTCCAAAGTGCCGCGATTGATCTCAACGCCGCAAAAATCAAAGATGAACCCATGGCACAGCGATGAGTTGATGAGATCATTGTCGTCGGGCGGCGTAAGTTCCGGAGGAGTCCAGAACACCGTTTCGCGTATGGTCTCTCCCACATCGTCGGGCAGCGAACCGGGCGACCAGTGACTGAGCGCCGCGAGACGCGAGAACGCGATCTTGTTTTCCTGATTGTGCTTCGACGCAACGAAGCCACCGGAGAAAACGATGTCTGAAGCCTCGACATTGAGCTGACTCGCCGCAATTCGCGCCAACCGGGTAGCGAGGCGCTCCGCCGCCAGCTTCGCCGTGCCCGCAACTGCGGGCGCGAAGCGACTGGCATAGTTGCCCGACGCGATCGACCAGGCATCCTTCGCTGTATCGATCTCGGTATTGACGCGAATGTCTTGCGGCAAGAGACCGAACACATCAGCCACTACCTGCGACAATACCGTACGATGACCTTGACCCTGCGGAACCGACGCAACGTGAATGGTCACTCCGCCGACGGGATCGAGTCCGATCGTTGCCGTCGCCTGGGCGCCGTTCTTCGGGCCAGCCTTGCGGCGCTCCGCCGCGGTCAGAACCGTCGAGATATAGCCCATATTCGATACGCTGGGCTCAACAACCGCAGCATAGCCGATACCGTAAAGCCGCCCCTCCGCACGCGCTTCGTCGCGGCGAACCTTCAGTTCAGCGAGCGCGCCGTCTCTCGCGCCGCGTATCAGAGCTTCCTGATAGTCGCCGGAGTCAAGAAGCGCACCGGTCGCCGTGCGGTACGGAAAGGCTCCGGCCGGGATCAGATTGCGCCTAATCACGTCCAGCGGATCGAGTCCGAGTTCCACCGCGATCCGGTGCATCAGCCGTTCCAGCGCGAAGTACACCTGCGGCCCCCCGAAGCCGCGATTGAGTCCGGTAGGGGTCTTGTTGGTGACAACGACCCGGTTTCTCACCGCAACGTGGCGGATATCGTAAGCGCCGGTGAGATTGCCGTGCATGCGATAGAGCGTCGCCGGTTCTGGCGCGCGCAGATGTGCGCCGCAATCCTCAACCTGATCCCAATCCAGCGCGAGAACCACCCCGTCGGCGCTGACAGCCGCCTTGATCGCGGTCGCGCGGTTGGTCGCGGATACCGACGCCGTCAGATGCTCAAGGCGATCCTCGATCCATTTTACCGGACGACCGACCACGCGTGACGCAGCTGCGATCAGTACGATGTAAGGAAATATTCCCTGCTTGACACCAAAGCTTCCCCCAGAGTCCGGCGGTGTCCGCAGGCGCAGCCGGTTGCCCGGAACCTTGAGCGCGCGGGAAATGACGGCGTGGATACTGAAAGGTCCCTGAAAGTTCGCGAGAACGTCGAATGCGTTTTCTGCGGGATCATAATCCGCGATCAATCCATAAGTTTCGATCGGGGTACACGAATTGCGTGGATATGCGACGTCGATCGAAACGTGATGCGCTGCTTCTGCGAATGCGCGCTCCGGGTCGCCGTAGCGGAAGCGTCTGTCGCTTGCCACATTGCCGTTGAAACCGTCGTGCAGAACGGGCGCGTCTGCCGATATTGCGGTAAGCGGATCAATCACCGCCGGCCGCACGCTGTATTGCACCTCAATCAGATCGAGCGCGTCTTCCGCGAGATAGCGGTCGGCTGCGACGACAACGGCGACGGGCTCACCAACGTAGCGGACACGCCCCACCGCAATCGGCCAGCACTCCACCGGTGCTTTCACGCCGACAACCAGACTCGTGGTCAGATTCTTGATGTCATCGCCGACAAGAACTGTGCTTACGCCGAGGGACTTGACTGCGGCAGATGTATCAATTGCGAGAATATCGGCATGGGCATGAGGTGAACGCAGGATAGCAGCATGCAATGTGCCGGGGCGCGTGCCGAGATCATCGATGAAGCGGCCGCGCCCCATGAGCAGCGCGAGATCCTCAACGCGTTCGATCGACCGGCCAACCCAGGGACGACCGATATCGAGATCTGATGCCGATGCGGCGGGTTGCGCCATACTGAAAACTACTCCCGACCGCGCTTGTTAAGCCGCGCGTCCGAGTATTTTCCGCCAGAACGAAAGGCACACCATACCGGCACTTCTCACGACTTACCAAACCGTCTCATTTGATGGCGGTGCATTTGCAATATCAACTCGCGAGCCGCGAGACGTTGCGGAACTCGCGAGGGCCTACGCCGGCGTGGCTGCGGAAGAAGCGAGTGAAATGCGCGGGCTCCGCAAAACCAAGCCCCTCGCCGATTTCGCCGATACTCGCTTCCTGATGGAGAATCGCGTCGAATGCCTGCTCCATGCGCACAACATTGAGATACACCTTCGGTGGCAAACCAATCGACGACTCAAACAGCCGGAAAAAATGCGCACGAGAGAGACCCGCCTCTCGCGCAAACTTGTCGATGTTCGTTGTCCGGCCGGCGCTCGCTCGCATCGCTTCCGCCGCACGCCGTATCCGCCAGTCGCGGCCGGGGACGTTCATTTCTCTGATCGATGCCGGGAAGCTTCGCCACGACGTAAAGCGTTCGATCACTGCTATCATGAGATCCGACAGCAGCGCCTCGTGGCTGGAAACACAATCCGGCCTCGCCATCATGTCGGTCGCGAGCCCTATGGTCAGTTTACGAATGCGCGGCGAGACCTCGCCCGCGGGATTGCCGAAAAATCCGGGTGAGCCACTCGCGACCCACCCCGGCCGGAACTCCATCAGCCACTGCGGCTCGACATAGAGGGCCAGGATGAGCGTACGGGGGCGTTGCGGATCATGGACATAGGCATGCGGCTGCCAACCGTCGACCAGAACTGCGTTGGAGTCCGTCAGGGGGTAAACCCTGTCGCCGACAGCAAACTGGGTATCGGCGCCTTCCACCTTCAACAGGACATGGCAGTGCGGATGAGCATGCCGCACCAGCGAACAGTCCATGTCGAGCAGCGCAACCCTGCCGAACGTCCCATGCGCGATACGCAACGCTGTCGACATTTGAGCCTCCCGGTCAGGCGCTGGATTTCCACGGAATCAGCCACCGCTCGATTTGGTCGAGCACGACAGAGAAAACAAGACCAAGAATCGCGATAACAAGCAATCCCACAGCCACCGTATCGACCGTCAAAACCTGCCAAGCGTTCCAGACCATGAACCCTATACCGTCGTCGGCGGCGGCCAGTTCGGAGAGCGCGGTCAAGATCCGCCCCACCTTTCGACCGCAAGCAAACGACCCGGCTTCATGCCGGTGTTGGCCTTCAGACGTGGAGGCCGCGCTTATCCCGTCACGATGCGCGCAAGTGCAGCCCGCGGGTCGCCTTGGAGAACGCTTGATAGATCGACGTCTTCAAGCCCCTTCACGTGGATACGCTTGAAAACCATCGGCTCGGCTTCGACCGGCTTCGTCGCATCGATGCCCATTTTGGCGCTGATGCCTGCATCGCTTGTCGGATCCAGTTTGGAGCCCTGCGCCCCGGAGACCACGAGCAGATCGCGATCGGCCTGGAATCGCGTCGCGATCGCCCATTCGACCTCGTTCGGATCGTCGATGTTAACGTCCATATCGACAACGACGACTTGTTTGACGTCGTAGTGACCGCCGAAGGCACCCATGATAATATTTTTCGGCTCGCCGTTATTGGTCTTCTCAATCTTGACGACGAGATGATAGCGGCAGATGCCGCCGCGCGTCAGCCGCACATCACGGACGCTGGAAAAGCTGCGTTGCAGGTGGTGGAGCAGCGTGGCTTCGCGCGGAATTTCCCCGAGCACCAGATGCTCCATGCCGCCACCGACGATGGTGTGGAAGATCGGGCTCTTCCGGTGGGTGATCGCATCGACATGAATGACCTCCCGGTTGGCGCGCGGTCCATAGTATTGCGGGAATTCGCCGAACGGGCCTTCAGGCTCCCGAACATTCGGCAGGATGCGTCCTTCGATGACGATCTCGGCGTGAGCCGGCACCCGCACATCGTTGGTTCGGCACTTCACCATCTCGATCGGACGGCCAAGCAATGCCCCCGCAATCTCCATCTCGTCTTCATCAATGGCGGCAATGGCCTGTGAAGCAAGAATACAGGCCGGGTGGACGCCGATGACCAGCGCGATTTCCAACGCCTCTTTGGCCTGCTCCGCCATCTTGAAATAGTGCAGAGTGTGACGCGGCAGCAGCAGCACGCCGATACGATCCGGGCCGCTGACCTGGCAGCGATGAATCGATACATTCTGCACACCCGTTTTTGGATTGCGTGCGATCAGAAGTGCGGCGGTGATGTAAGGCCCGCTGTCGTGTTCGTTGTGCTTCGGAATCGGAAGCTGCTTCAGCAAATCGACCTCGCGGTGGACCACTTCCTGCGAGGGAGCATTCTTCACTTCGACCCACGGCAGAGGATTCCGCACGGCTTCCTGAAAATGCGACAGCAACTGGTCCACAGGAATACCCAAGGAATCCGCGACCCAACTCCGATCGGCGAAGATGTTTGCGACGACCGGGATCGGATGCTGACCGGGTGACGGGAAAATCACCGCGTTATCGTTTTCAAGCCTCTTGGAAACCGCTGCCAATTCGTCGATCAGGGAAACGCCTGTGCGCGCGACAGCGAGGCGATCTGTTGAAGCAAGCTGCTGTAACCAGCTGCGCAGATCGGGCTCCGCATTGTGACCGGCCATTGCGTGAATACCACTGCTCTTTGTCATTTTACCTCTAGCGAATTTCCCGGATGTCGTGGGAATTAGGTTGCGTCACGTACAGGCCTGCGTTTCAGCGCAGGTGTTTCACCCCAACGCTCGACAACACCGACGTCGATATCGAAAAGATCGAGCGCTCGTCCAACCGTATGATCGACCATGTCGTCGAGGCTGTCGGGCTTTGCGTAAAACGCCGGCACCGGTGGCGCGATGATCGCACCCATCTCGGATAATGCCGTCATGGTGCGCAGATGGCCGGTGTGAAGCGGGGTTTCCCGAACCATCAGGATCAAGCGCCGTCTTTCCTTCAGTGTCACGTCGGCCGCGCGCGTCAGAAGCGTGGTTGTCACACCTGAGGAAATTTCCGACATGGAGCGCATGGAACACGGCGCAACGATCATACCCATGGTCCGGAACGATCCGCTCGAGATCGATGCGGCCATATCGTCGATGGAATGAACGGTGTGTGCGATTGCTTTCACATCCGCAATCTTCAGCGATGTTTCATAGGCGAAGGTGATCTCGGCGGTTTTCGACATCACCAGATGCGTCTCAACCCCTGCGTTCCGCAGCAGTTGAAGCAACCGCACACCGTACACGACGCCCGATGCCCCGGAAATTCCGACGATGAGACGTCGTTGCGAAGAAACCATCACCGACCTGACCTTAAAGGTTTGGAAAAATTCACGGCATTGCCCCGATTTGGAACGGGCCCGCATGGATCGCTGAAGGCTACGCAGATCGCGTAATCAGTACAAATAATAGATTCTTATTTTCTCAATAACTATGATTGATGATATGAAGAGCAAAGCGGCGCGTTCCGGAAGGACCGAAAATGGACTTCAAGCAGATGCAGTACTTCCTTTGCCTTGCACAGGAAGGCAACGTGACGCGTGCAGCGCGGCAACTGAACATCGTTCAGCCGGCGCTCAGCATGCAGATCGCGAAACTCGAACGATCCTTTGGCAAACAGCTTTTTCATCGCTCTGCTCACGGCGTCTCGCTGACGCCCGCGGGCGAAAAGCTGGCAAGCCTTGCAGGCTCGATCATGCAAAACGTCGATCATGCACGCGACGAAATGGCGCGGCTGGACGGGAAGATTTCCGGGCGCGTCAGCATCGGGATGATTATATCCGCCGCTCAAAGCACACTCGCTTTGTCATCCGCGAAGATCGCCGCGAAGTACCCCGAGATTCAGCTTCTGGTCTGCGAGGGCTATACGGATGTGCTGCTTGAATGGGTTAGAGCGGGTCAGCTTGATATTGCCATTGTAAACATGCCACCGGGGAAAGCCCCACAGAAAGCCCGTCACATCCTCGACGAGGAAATGATGCTTGCGCGCGGCCCCAAGAACAAGGCCGCCCTGCCCCGCGTCGTGCCTTATCGGCGACTGAAGGACCTCGATATCGTTATTCCATCGCGGCGACATGGCTTGCGGCGAATTCTCGATGCGACCGCGGCCGAGATCGATATCGTCTTGAAGCCTCGGCTGGAAATCGACACGCTGTCGGCGGTCTGCGAAGTTGTGGCAACCACCGATCTTGTTTCGGTGTTGCCGGGAATTGCCTTGTATTCGCACCTTGAAGCGGGACGCATCGAGGCCTACCGGCTCCGCAAGCCCGGAATCGTGAGGACCGTCGCCTGGGTCACGCACCCGCGCCGCATCGTATCGACCGCCATGTCAGCGGTGATGGAGATTATTGCCGACGATCTTTCAAACGCAGCAACCTCCGCTTCGCGTCTCGTCAACCGATAAGCACGTTAGACCGCGATCACGTCCATCAGCCGGCCTTTGTCCGCATCGCTTTTGGCGTCTCCGGTCAGGACGACTGCCCCCCGCTCGATCGCGTAAAAGCGATCCGACACGCTGAGCGCACCACCGACATTTTGCTCGACCAGCAGGACAATCGCCCCACCCGCCTTCATCTCCTGGATAATGGCGAAAATGTCGGCGACAATCATGGGCGCCAAACCTTCGCTCGGCTCATCGATCAGCGCCAGTTTTGGGCGGCCGATCATGATTCGCGCCATCGCCAGCATTTGCTGCTCCCCACCGGACAACGTCGTTCCAGCCTGACGCCGCCGCTCGGCGAGACGCGGCATACGTTGATAGATGCGATCAATCTCGGCGTTCTGCTCGGCGCGCGAGCGCCCCGGACGCTGCATCAGGCCCAGCCGAAGGTTTTCCTCGACGCTCAGACCGGGAAAGATCCGTCTGTCTTCGGGCACAAAGCCAACTCCATGCCGGCAAACCCCATCCGGCTCAAGGCCATCAAGACGCGCGTCATCGAGCGTGATCTCGCCGCCGCTTGGAGCGACCCAGCCAGCGATAGTTTTCATAAGCGTGGTTTTGCCCACACCGTTCCGCCCGAAAATGCCGACGACTTCACCGGGGCTCGCCTCCAAGCTCACGCCCTGAATGACGTGGGAGAGGCCATAATGCACATGTAGGTTATCGATCCTGAACATCAGGCGTGTCCGAAATAAGCGGTTTTGACAGCCGGATCGGCCCGCACGGCCGCAGGCGCGCCCTCAGCGAGTTTCTTGCCCTGATGCATCACCACGATGTGGTTGGAAACATCCATCACCACGCCAATGTCGTGCTCAATCAGGAGAATCGTGACGTCATTCGCCAGATCGCGGATCAGCCGTGCCGTATCCGCTGTGTCCGCATGACTCATGCCTTGCGTCGGCTCGTCAAGCAGAAGGATCGACGGCTCCGCAGCCAGCGCCACGGCAATTTCCAGCCGTCGCTGTTCACCATGAGACAGAGCGCCGGCAAGCTCGCCGACCTTGGCAGCGAGCGAGAAGCGCTCCACCAATGCGTCGACGCGGGCAAGTGCCCGATCACTCCGTTTCACAGGTAGCCACAAGCGGCGCGAGGGCTCGAGACGCTGCGCAGCAAGCCTCAAATTCTCGAACACCGTCAGTTCGAAGAACAGGTTGGTGATCTGGAACGACCGGCCAAGGCCGGCCCGCTGCATCAGATGCGGCGACGCGCCGGTCCGGTCAACATTGCCGAGAACGACCCGCCCCGCGTCCGGCCGGATGAGGCCGCTGATCAGATTGAACAGCGTGGATTTCCCCGCGCCGTTTGGGCCGATCACGGTTGTAATAGCATTCCGTTCGGCCGCGAAGGATACACCATCCACGGCACGGACTCCGCCGAAGGCCACGCCGAGATCATGAACCTGAAGCACCGCCGTCATCGCGCGCCTCCACCCAACATACGTTCGATCGGCGGCCGGATCAGTCCCATCAGGCCCTTCGGCAGGAAGATCACGACAGCCATGAACATCAGACCGATGACGATCAGATGATGTTCGGTCATCGAGCCAATGACGGACTTCAGCACGGTCAGAATAACGCCGCCGTAAAGCGCTCCAACCAGCGTGCCGACGCCGCCCGTCACCACTGTGATCACAGCGTTCCCCGATGTGCTGAAGAACAGCAACTCCGGCGAGACGAAGCCACGCAGCATCGGATAGAGAGCTCCTGACAACGCGGCAACCACAGCCGCGAGAACATAGGCTCCGACACGCGCGTTTCGCGTTGAGTAACCGAGAAACGGAACGCGGCGCTCGTTTGCCCGCAGCGCCACCAGAATGCGACCAAACGGCGTATCGAGGATGTAGGCGCTGATCAGATACAGGACGACAATAAAGCCGAGCGTGAAGATGAAGAACCCGGCGGGTGAACTCGACATCACCGTGCCAAAACCGAGATTGACCGGCACGATCGGAACGCCAATCAATCCATCCGACGCACCGAGCGAGCGGGTATTGTAGATAGCGCGCGCTGCAACCTGCGCAAGGCCGAAGGTTACAAGCGCGAAATAGACCCCGCGGACCCGGTTTGCGATCAGTCCGGCGACAGTTCCTACGACGAGCGAAACCGCCAGCACCGCAGCCATTGCGATCCAGAAGGACGGAACCTCCTTGAGCACCAGCGCAGATACATATGCGCCAAGGCCGAAATAGAGCGCCTGGCCGAGCGACAGCAGCCCTGTGTAGCCGAGGAGGATATCGACGGAGAGCGCGAGACCGGCGAAAATCAATGCCTCAGTCGCAAGCCGCAGGAAAAACGTGTCGCCCATCGCTGCGCCAATTGCAGCGAAAACGAGGGCTGCCGCGACAAATACGGCTACGAGAAAGTGACTCGCCCGCATGGCGAGGCCGAGACGATCGATGATCTGCCCCTTCTGCGGCTGCGCCGGACTATCCATGGCCAAGCCGCCCGAAAAGGCCCTGCGGCCTCACCACCAGCGTCAGCACCATGATGCTGAAGACGATCGGATCGCTCCACACCGGCGAAACGATCAGACTTGAAATCGCCTGCACCTGTGTGAGCAACAATCCCGCAATCACCGCGCCCGCGATCGAACCCATGCCGCCGACGATCACAACTGTGAATGCGAGAAAAATGAAATCACGCCCCATGGTCGGGAACACAGAGTAGATCGGCGCCAGCAGCACGCCGGCAAGGCCCGCAAGCGCGACACCGAATGCAAAAGTCCAGGCAAAGACCCGCTTCACCGGCACGCCAAGCGAGGCAGCCATGTTGCGGTCGAACGCCGCCGCCCGAACGAGTGCGCCGAGCCGCGTTTTGTTGATAACAAGGGCAACCGCGCCGACGATGGCGAAGCCAATGACGATCAGAAACAACCGATAGGTCGGCAGCAGCACGCCCATTATATCGATCGCACCCGAGATCGGCGTCGGCGGTCGCTGCGTATTCGGGCCGAACACGATTTTCAACCCCTCCTCGATCACCAGACCAAGGCCAAACGTCAGAAGCAGAGTCGTGACGTGCCTGTCAGGCAGATTGAAAACGCGCTGAATCAGGCCGCGCTCCACGGCATAGCCAACAGGCAGCATCAGCAACGGCACAATCACAAGAAGAATCCAGAAGCTGATGCCAGACGCGCCCAACGCTAGCGCGAGATAGGCCCCCACGGCATAGAATTCGCCGTGAGACATATTGATGACGTCGAGCAACCCGAAAATAATCGTCAGGCCAATCGCAACAAGAACGACAGCGACCCCAAGAGCAAGTCCAGTGATCATCTGCGGCGCAAGAACGAACTGCGCGTATTCCAGCCATCCGGTCATCCGGAGTCACCATCGCCTGTCGGTGTTTCAGTTGCTGTGAGTGCCGGCAGCGAGGATGCAACCGGATCAGGTTGCAGCCCCGTTTGCCGTCATTGTCGACGCGTCAGAAGCGCTTGCAATCATCCGGTCCGATGGCTTCTTCGCCACTGACATTGCCAACGATCTTGAACTGGCCACCGTTGATACGAACGACGTACATCGGCTGGATGGCCTGATGGTCACCGCCGCGCATGATCTTCTTGCCTTGCGGCGTCATCCACTCGAGGTCCTTCATCGCCGCCCGCACCTTGTCGGTTTCGGTCGACTTCGCTTTCTCGACGGCAGCCTTGTAGAAGTAGATCAAGCCGTAGCTGTCGGCGCCGTAAAGATCCGGATCGGACTTATTCGCCGCCTTGAATGCTTCGAGAAACTTTTTGTTCTCCGGCGAATCGATCTGTGTCGAGTAGCCGACGCCGGTACCGAAGCCATTTGCTGCGGCGCCAATGGCTGCAATGTTCTGCGACGTCACCGTCCCAGAAGCACCGACAACCAGCAGATTTCCAAGAAGCCCGAAATCCTGCATCTGGGTGAGAAGCCGTACGGTGTCGTTGCCGGCAACCGATGTGTAGAGGACTTCCGGCTTGGCCGAGCGGAGTTGACCAAAATACTGCGTATAGTCCTTGCTATCGAGCGGTGCGAACACTTCACCGACCGACACTGCGCCGAGTCCCTCCACCGTCTTCTTGAAAGTCGCGACTGTTGAGCGGCCCATTTCGTAATCAGGCCCGAGGAAGTAAACCTTCGCCTTTGGCTTCTGCTTGGACACCCAGGCAGCAAGCGCGGTGGACTGCTGACCCGCACGCGCGTTCACGCGAAACACATTCGGCGAGCATTTGTCTGCCGTGATCGAATCCGCAAACGACACCGTCGTCGCGATCAACTTTCCCGCGCGCTCGGCGGTCTGGCCCACCGCCAAAGTTGAACCGGAGTTGACTGTTCCAGTGAGAAAATCAACCTTCTGCACCTCGAACAGCTTTTCAGCCTTCTGCACGGCGACAGACGGATTGGCTTCTTCGTCTTCAAAAATCAACTGTACCTGACGGCCCATGATCCCGCCCGCAGCGTTGACTTCCTTGGTTGCAAGCTCAAGCCCCCAGCGCACCTGCTGACCGATCGGCGTATAAGTGCCAGACAACGGTGTGACGACGCCGATCTTGATGGGATCGGCTGCAAGCGCAGGGACCGTCAGCGCGGTAGCTGCAAGAAATCCCGCGAGCAATGTTGTTCTGATCATCGTTCTCAACTCCCTAGACGTGATTGAATACTCGCTTTTGCGAAGTTATTGTTTTGGTTGGGCTCACAGATATTCGCTGAGCCGTTCAGCGCCGATAAGGACATCTCAATAACGGGGATTTTTCCGGACGCTTGGATCGTAATCACTCGGCGAGAAAGGCCGCCGTCCATTCAATTGGATTGCTGCATGATCCGAGCGTGTCTGAAAATCGATGTCTGGCGATAGCCGCCATATCGTTCCCTCTCCATCACCGCGTACTTCTCGACGCATGGAGAGCATTTGCCAAAATGTAACTGCGAGCGGCGATACCGTGCGTTCTTACAATTTACCAATCAGTCTCATAAAATTCGCTGCACCGCAGAATGATTTCGGCTGCGCCAGAACATCAAGGCGGTTCAATTCTCGCTCGCTCACAATCGAAATGACAGCCTCCAAGCACCCAAGGGGACCGGAAACCGACACTTGAAGTTTGCTCAGTGCTGAGAATTTGGCCGCGCTGCTACAGCAGACATCCGCTGATCGAGCATGATGGAGCTTGGCGCTCACATAGCATCGATCACAGGTCAAATAGAGGGCCAGGGGAAAGCGCGTCGAGTTCGAGAGTCAGTTGTGTCGTCTGACGCCCACTCACTTCGTCACTATCCTGGCGGGCTTCACGGTCGTGACGGGCGCCATGGGTGAAATGGAGAACGTTAGCCACGTATTCCACCCTGCGGGGCGGTTCTCGGCGGCAAACTCACCATACGCTTTCAAGTTCAGATAGCCCTGCATGTCTCCTACAGGAAACAGGAAGCCGATCTGCGGACCAACCCCTAAGACCCGGGAGCGAAATCCACCCAGGGCAGGATGCTGACCAACGTCATCGGTTATCTGCTGATAAGCATAACCCACCAGACCAACGAAAATCTGCTTGGACAGGAATTGCGATGCGCCCCAATCCAGGTGGAGATCAATGCCGTTCTGATATTGCGTATCCTGGTTCTTGAAATTGTAGGTAAACCCCGCGACGGCGGAAAACTCATGCCCCGTCTGCGGATTGAAGTAGGTATAACCGCCGCCGCCGTCGATTGCAGCGTGACCGATGCCGAGATTGGCGAGCCGGGTCGGGCTGTAAGCGCCAACGGGAATATTTCCCGTCGCGTAGGTCATGAAATTGTGCACGCCGGCATTCCACTTGAGGGTCGCCTGCGGATAGAGGTCGCCGACAGAGGTGATCGAATCGCCAAAACTGCCAGTACGCGTTGTGACCAGCGGTCCAACTGCCGCCGTCAGCGTTCCGTCAAGATTTGCGCTCGAACGCCCGAATAATCCGGTAACGCCGATCGCGAATTGTCCGCCCAGTACCGGCGTTGCAAAAGTGTAGGTAGGATTGAGCAGCACGAGATCCGCCTGCGCATTGAGACGCAGGTTCAGATCGACGCTCGCCGCGGCGGGGATTCTGCCGACATGGATTTCCCTGGCAGCAGCAGCATTGCCGAAGGCGCTTACACTGGTGTGATAGTAAACTTCCGCCATCGACCACCCGGGGACCTGAGGGGTCGCTGCGAGGCTACTGAAGCGACCGGGAAGCCAATAGGAAACACCACCCTCGTCGGCGTAACCGGTCGCAGACATGATCAGCGGCGTTGCCATCGCTCCGGCGATAACCGCGCTTCTTGATACGAGACGAATTCCGAGCCTCGGTGTAACTCGCCTGCTGAGCTTCTCTCGTGTCCGACGATCACCAAGGCACATCACACCCCTCCCGCTATTTGGGCCTCTCACGCAACGATCGGCACTGTCCGTCGTCACGCTTCCCTTCGCGACGATGCCACCCGAGCCGGAAGTACCTTCCCTCATGCCGCCCCCGAAAGGGGCGGCATGAGTCCGGATTATCAAACGACCTTCTTGGCGGCAGGAACCGTCCATGTGCCGTTGATGATCGACGGATCGGTTTCCTGTGGCCAATACATTCGCAGCATGAGCACGAAGTCTCCCGCGGGCGCAGGAAGCCAGTTTGATTCCTTGTCTTTGCCGGGCGATTCCTTCTGAATGTAGAGGTCTGTTGAACCGTCCGGATTTTCCTTCAGATTTTCCCGCGCGCTGATCGAGTATCGGTTCAGCGGATTGTCCACGAAGAAATATGCGTTGTTGTACATCGTGAGTGACCAGAATCCCTCCGCGGGCGGCAGGTGGCCTTTTGGAAACCGCATGACGTACTTGTTTGCGCCATTGTACTTGTGGCCCTCTGCGTCCTTCTGAGAGGTCGGGTAGACCGCGTCCTGCGGACGATTGGCGCCGAGGCCAATGGCCGTTACGAGGGCTCGCATCAGATAGTCGGTGCCGTAAATGCCGGTTTTTGTCGTGAAGGCAAAGCCATTCTCGTCCTTGACTGCCTTGTTGACCTTGAACTGAAGCATGATCCTGTCAAACGACACCTCCGGCACGCGCTTCAGGAAGTCAGCCTTGAGCTTGCTCTCGTCAAAATCCTGCCCGGCGACGATGCCGATACGGGCGAACTTGGCGAGCTGCGGAGCATCTGCGGCGTATGGCGGATTGGTCTTCATGAGTTCGCACAGAAGCTTGAAGTATGTCACCGCATCCATGCGGTTGACCTGTTCACGGACAGCCGTCTTCATATCTATCGACGGATCGACTTTTCCTTGTGGCGGCGTGTACGGCTTGCCATAGGCACTCAGCGGAACAAGCTTGCACTCGTCCTGCAGCTTGTGGACGGCGGCATAATCCTCCGGTGTGCCGGTGCAATAGATGCGGCCGAGCAGCCAAACAATGTTGGTGGCCGATTTGTACTCTTTGACACCATCCGGCAATTTGCCTTTCCAGTTGGGTCCGGTGATCGCATACGTTTGTACGCCGGTGCCGGTCGTGCGCTTGCCTGGGACCTGAAACACCGTTGTCCAGCCATCCAGCATCGGCATCAAGAAATAGCGCCCCTTCATGTCCGGAATACTGAGAATCCAGGGCTCTTTTCCTACGTCAAAAAAGGAGGTCGTATAGAGCGTGTCCGCGTTGGGTGCGGTGACGTCCCTGAACGCAGCGTCCGGATATTGGCGCAGCTTGATGATTTGGCCCATCGGCCCCCGCGTTCCAACGGGTTCGGCAACGTTGGTGATAATCCGGCGTGTCATCTCCATCGTCACCAACGGATAGCCGAAGACGTAGGCGTCGCTCGCGAGCCAGAAGTCCTCCAGACCTCCACCCACACCTAGGAAAGAGTCCTGAGCAAAGGCTGATCGTGTTGCGGCCGCTCCTGCCAACAGCCCCATTCCACCAAATGCAAGTGATCGACGGGTGATGTTCATTGTTCTCTCCTTATTCCTTGTTAAAACGGCTTCAAGCAATTGGCGGCTGTTCTGACGTTGCTCGGAAGGAAGCGCCTGCACGCTCAGCGTTTCCCAAACAGTCTTTTTTATGCAGCTATGGCTGCATCTTGATCCCAAGTTTCGCTCTCATGTCCTTGAAAACAACGGCGATCGCCTCGATGATGAGCTGGTCTGGATGAGCCTTGCAGTGCTGGATAACTTCGTGCTCGGCTTGCCGAGACTTCTTGATGTCGAGGTAATGCTTGCGCGCGAGGCCGTTGTACCAGCCGCTATACCAGGTCGTGAGAAGATCGGCGTCTCCCTGCCACGTTCCAGCCAGCTGTGCGCACGTCAGCTTCTGAACATCCAGATAGCCGTTGGAGTCAGCGTACGTGCTCAAATCGGTTTGCGCATGAGCTGATTGAAGAGTCGCGAGACCAAGTAACATTGCAACAACGGCCGTTCGCCGCATATTTCCCTCCTGCCAGTGTTCGGTCTAAGTTACGCCTGTCTTGCGCTCGGCCATTTTTTTTCGAAAAGCCTGCTGCCTCAGCGGCTTCGATGCCGCCGATCATCGTTACTCAGTAGCAAGGTGGATAAGGATAGTATCCACACCGTGGCGCGTAGTACGGATACGCAACTGCAGCTGCGCCCGCCACGGCTGCCGCTCCCGCAACGGCGGCACCACGATAATAAGCACCGCGCCAGGCCGTACGGCGCGCGACGCCGGCGAACGAGAGCGGCGTAAATGGACGGCCAATGATGTCGATAAAGACAGATGCCGGACCGTCGGCCCCAATAATATCGCCTTCGAGCACATCGACATCGAAAGTCAGATTGCCAGCTTCAAGTTTCGGCGACTTCAACACAACGACCGCGTCGAGCACTGCCGATCCATCCTTCTTGAATCCCGAAACTGTTGCGTTCGGCGGATCCTTTGCGAAATTGTCGCTGCCGTTGCCCCAGTCTTCGACAATCCGCGCCGTTAGATCGTGTCCGGCGGCCCTCACCGGCCGATCTGCGAACACGATGGCATTCGGAGAGACCCCCACGAGCACGAGCTTGCCGCCCTTCAGTTGAACGCCTGCCGAATTCAGCACAAACAGTGATGGAACGATTTCGGGCTTCGCTTGTCCGATGGATTTCTCCAGCGGAACGTGGGGCTTAATCGCCGGTCCCGATTGAGCGGAAAGATTCCCGGGCACGCCGACCAAGCTTGTAACTGCGGCGGCGATAAGCGTGGCGCGAAATATCGTCATCTTTCCCTCCCAACCGATCAGCGGGCTCTGATCAACAGGCACGCTCCGGCCGGACCATTTCGTGCAAACCCATGTGGCGGGTCTTGCCATTTCGCGCCAATTAGGCGGCCGCATCAGACCATCTTGAACGCACGAAGCGCCTGCGGTAGCCGCCGCTCATGTCATCTCTTTCGAGGCGTTCGTTGCCGTCGATAAACAACCGGCTGAACTTTCATCAAACGCATGAAGCTTCGACTGAAGCTGCTGGCGCCAGAGTAACCAAGCCGATCTGCAATATTTGAGATGCTGTGGTCGGATTTCGCAAGCAATTGACAGGCCTTATCGAGGCGAACCTCCTCGACGATTTCACTGTAAGTCGTACCCATCCCGGTCAAATGACGCTGCAGCGTACGTGGACTTACCCCTAACCGCGACGCGGTGGACTGAAGGGATACGTCGCCATGACGCAACGACGCCGCGATTGTCGTGCGCAATGAACTTTGCGAAGGTACAGGGACGGGCTTCATAGGCGCGCCAAGGCTGGTTCCCCGCCATTGATATGTTGTCATCTTTTTGTGTAAGTTTAGGGGACGGATTTTTTGCCCGTCTGGCCATAAGCCGCCAAGAAACTGCGAAATTGAAACGAAATGATCGCGATGTATGCGTCGCGATGCGCAAGGACGATACCGGCAATACGGCGAGGTGTCGCCGTTCCTGCCAATGGGCGAAAGTTCATCTCCAGAAGTCGCGGCCAAGGAAGTATTTACATTCCAATAGTGGGGCGGCCCGGTGGCAAATATTCACCTGACGCGTTGCCAGTACCTTATTCCATTTGCTGATATTCTTAATGATCTTGGAGCGCCAACGGGCTCGCTCCTGGCAAAGTTTCGTCTTCCGACATCGTTGGAAGAAAAGGCCGATCACTACGTCCCGATACTGCCGGCAATCGACTTCGCGGAGGCCGCCCAGAGGTCACAAGGCATCGTGGATTTCGGCTTCCACGCTTCTCGAAAGCTGCACTTTGGCCACCTGAGCGAGAAAACCCGAACTCTGATTGACCATTCCCCGACGCTGCTTGTCGCGCTGCAACAAACTTGCAAATGGGCGTCGCTCGAGGACTCAAACCTGATCAACTGGCTCGAGCGCGACGGCAGTCATGTGAGGATTTGCAGCAGGCTCGCCGGGACCAAAGGACTTCTTCATCTCGAGCATTCCCAATGGCTTCAAAACATTTTTCCCATACATATCGTTCGGCAGTTCGCCGGTTCGGACTGGGCCCCAAAAACCATCGCTTTTGAAGCTCGCTACACGCCGAGTCCTTCGTGCCAATCGCTCTGGCCGAACTCGCATTTTCTGTCAGGCCAGGACGCATCGTGGATCGATGTGCCAATCTCGCATCTCAGCCTTCCTAATCGGACAACCGAAAAGCCGCCCTGTCCACATGACGACGAGGTCGAACCTTCGGGTCATGAAATCATCAAAACACTCAAATTGATGCTGCCGTCCTATCTGGATGAAAGACCTCCAGTTCTCGCCGAAATCGCGGAAATAGCCGGCGTCAGTACGCGTAGCTTACAACGCAAACTTTCTCACGCCGGCCTTACATATTCAGACCTGCTCGAGACCGTCCGGTTTGAGAACGCCCGCAACCTTCTGCGAAATACGAATTCCAAGATTATCGAGATTGCGTTTTCTTCCGGCTATACGGACCCGGCGCATTTTAGTCGCGCCTTCCGCCGGATTTCGGGTGTAACTCCGCGGCAGTTTCGCGAGCAATGGAGGCCGCAGTAGCCGCGCCTCTCCATGTTGGCTCTGTCGCCCAACGGTCAGGTGGCTTGAACAGAGCTACCTATGGCACTGTTTCAAGCCCAGCCCGATTGGCGCGAAATGGCAATCTTTGTCCGCACGCGCCCGCTATGAAATCCAGGATACAAGCCGGCGTTCGTGCCCGTCGCAGCGGTTTTTGATCCAGCGCCTAAGAGCCACCCTCGATGAGGCGACGATATGGATGTTCTAGATGCGGCCCCGTGGGGCACAGACTGGGCCTGGAGCCTGCCGCTGATCTTGCTGAATGTCATCATTCATGTCTTCGGCCTGGCCTTCATCTACGATGGATTCACATTCCTCCATAGGGTGATGAATCCTCGCCATCTATTCATGTACCGGTTCGCCGCGACAATGAGTATCTCTGTGCTCCTGATCGTCGTATTGCATGGAATGGAAGCTGTCACATGGGCTCTCGCATACCTTTCGCTAGGCGCGATTTCCAACGCCAAGTCCGCGATGCTCTATTCACTTGGCGCGATGACCGGCTTCGGCGCCGGGAATATTTCGTTGCCGGCTCATTGGCAAATGATGGGCGTCCTGCAATCACTCGCCGGACTGCTACTCTTTGGTTTAACCACTGCATTCATGTTCGCCATGTTTCAGGCGGTATGGCCGTCACAACAGCAAACCAACAATGGGAGTTCCACCGCAACGTCGAAACAGAAATGATCTGGTGCAACACGCTGTTTTAACGCGTTCAACGCCTGCGATAGCGAGATATCCCCGTCGGAATGTAAGCCAGCCGGCAGGTGATGCCGACGCGCGCAATGGTTCTGTCTTATAAGGGCTGACGCGTGTGAAGATAGACGCGCGATGGATTGCTGAGTTTCAATACTAACGTTAGGACTCTTTCTCCTTTGGTGCAGCATCGACTGCATACGCTTCCGTCGCGAGCATGGATGACGGAGTGGCAGGAAGGAAGAGCCGACAAAGCACTGGAATAACCAGCAAACTGCAAAACGGGGAAAGTAGCATGCCGCCAACGATTACACATGCAAGCGGCTGTTGCACCTGGGACCCGATACCGGTTGAAAAAGCTGCCGGCACCAGGCCGATGCAGGCGGACAGGCCAGTCATGAAGACCTGCCGCATCCGCGTCTCGCCCGCCGAAATGATCGCCTGATCACTGCTCATGCCCTGCTCTTCGAGGTTTTTGCGGACATAGGAGACGAGCAGGATGCCATCCATCGCGGCGACGCCAAACAGTGAAATGAAGCCGACGGCGGCGGATACACTGAAGTTCAGGCCCGCGATGTAGAGGCCCCAGATTCCACCTGCGACGGCGAACGGAATTCCCGATAGCGCCAACAAGCTGTCCCGCACCGAATTGAACAGGCTGTAGAGCAGCAACAGGATCAGCACGAGGCTGAGCGGCACGATAATCAGCAGGCGTTGTTTTGCCTCTTGCAGGGCGCCGAACTCGCCTGACCATTCCAGCGAGTATCCCTGTGGCACAGGCACGTTCTTGCTGACGCGTTCCTGTGCTTCGGCGACCGTCGAGCCGAGATCGCGCTCGCGAACGCTGTACTTCAGCGGGATGAAGCGCTGGCTGTTTTCGCGATAGATGTAGGCAGCGCCCGACTCCAGCCGGACATCGCCAAGATCGCCAAGCGGCACATAGGCCGGAGGAAATTTGCCGTCGGCGCTCGGCAGCGCAACCGGAATAGCGCGGATAGCGTCAAGGTTCGTACGGAACTCCGGCGCGAGCCGGACCGTGAGACCGAAATTCATCTCGCCTTCATAGACGCGCGACACCTCTTGCCCGCCAATTGCCGCCTGCACTACCGCGTTGATGTCGGCAACCGAGAAGCCGTAGCGGGCAGCCGTCTCGCGGTTGATCTTGATCACCAGGTTGGGTTGGCCCAGAAGATTGAATGCCCCCGGATCGCGCACGCCCCGTACTTTTCCAATCTCGTCCTTCACCGACTTCGATAGGCGCTCAAGATCGGCGAGGTCGCGGCCGAATATCTTGATTGAATTCTCCCCTTTGACGCCGGAGACGGCCTCCTCGATGTTGTCCTGGATGTACTGGGAGAAATTAAAATCGACGCCAACGAACTCGCGATTCAGGCGCGCACTCAGCTCATCTACCAGTTTCTCCTTCGTCAGTCCGCTCGGCCATTGACTGAAGGGCTTTAGGGGCACAAAAAATTCAGCCAGGAATGCGCCGTCCGGATCAGTGCCCTCTTCACCCCGTCCCTGCTCCGACACAACGGTCGCCACAGGAGGATAGCTGCGGATTATATCGCGGATTTTTGCGACCGTATCCATGCCTGCCTCGAGCGCAATGGTTGGCGGCATCGATGCCCGGATCCACATGTTGCCTTCCTCGAGCTTGGGCAGGAATTCCGTACCAAGCCGCGTCCCGGCAAACATCGTCACCGTCAGGAAGATGACGGCAATGGCCATCGAGCGCTTTCCATGTTTGACCGCCAGCGGCAACAGCTTCTGATAGGCGCTGCGCAGCCAGCGCACGAGAAACGTCTCGATCTCCTCCACCCTCGCGGGCAACAAGATCGAGGCCATCACCGGCGTCACAGTAAAAGTGGCAATCACCGCACCGAGCAGCGCATAGGCGTAAGTACGCGCCATCGGCGAGAAGATTTGTCCCTCCACGCCCTGCATGGTGAACAGCGGAATGAAAGCCGCGATGGTGATCACCACCGAGAAGAGAATAGCCTTATCGACCTCGACCGCCGCAGTAAGAATCCGGTTCAGCCGACCTGTGAAACGGGCATCCTCACTTTCTGTATGCGGATCATAGTGCGCCAGATGACGGAAGATATTCTCCACCATAATGACCGTGCCATCGACGATGATGCCGAGATCGATAGCACCGACTGACAGCAGGTTGGCCGACTCGCCGCGTGCAACCGTAATCATGACGGCCAGGAGCAGCGCCACCGGAATTGTTGCCGCGACAATAATCGCGCAGCGGAGATTGCCAAGAAATACCCATTGGATGAGGAAGATCAGCGCAATTCCGAACAGGAGATTGTGCAGCACTGTCTCGACTGTGATCGCCACCAGGTCGCCGCGATCATAGAATGGCACGATCTTCACACCGGCGGGCAAGCTGCCGTCCGCATTGATCCGCGCGACCGCAGCGCGCACACGTTGCACCACCTCCATGGTGCGCTCAAGCTTCTGCATCAGCACAATGCCGGTGACCGTGTTAGTGACGCCGTCACGCCCCGACATTCCGATACGCGGCCGGAATCCCACCTCGACTTTTGCGACGTCGGACAGCAGCACCGGCACACCAGCCTGCTGGCTCAAAACGATATTACCTATGTCATCGAGCGAGGTGATGATGCCAATGCCGCGCACATTTGCTGACTGCTCACCTATGCTGATGGTGCGGCCGCCGACGTTCGCGTTGCCGGTTGAGATCGAACTGATAATTTGCGGCAGCGTCAGGCCGAATGACATCATTCGGTTGAGATCGACCTCAACTTGATATTCCTTGGTGTTTCCGCCCATTACCGCGACGTCGGCAACGCCCGGCACGATGCGCAACTTGCGTTCGACAACCCAGTCTTGGATCGTCTTCAACTGCATCACGTCCATGCCTGGCGGACCGATGAGTTGATACCGGAATATCTCGCTGATGCCGCCAGCCGGCGAGATCACCGGCTGCACGCCCGGCGGGAGTTGCACATCCTTCAACCGGTTGATGGCTTGCTGGCGCACGAAATGATAGTCACGGCCGTACTCGAATTGAAGCCGGATGAACCCGAGCGCAAACACCGTGTTGGAGCGCGTAAATTTCAGCCCGGGCGTAGAGGAAAGGGCAATTTCGATCGGAATGGTGACGTAGCGTTCGACCTCTTCGGGCGATTGCCCGGGCCATTGCGCGATAATCTCGATGATCGGCGGCGCCGGATCAGGGTAGGCTTCGATATTGAGCGCCTTGAAGGCCGTGATGCCAGCGCCGATGAAGACGGCAAATGCGATCAGCACCAGTGAGCGCCGGGCGAGACAAAATCCAAGGAGGCCACGCAACATGAGACCGCGCCGCCCTATTTCACTTCGTTGTCGACGAAGATCGCGCCGCGTCCAACAACCCGCTCTCCGGTGTGGAGACCTGAGACGATCTGCACCAAACCATTGACCTCGCCGCCGAGCAGAACCTTGCGCCGCTCGAACACCCGTGACTCACATTCAACCCAGACGCTCGCCGCATCGCCGTTGCGAATGATCGAGGCGACCGGCACTACAGGTGAGCTCGCCGGGTCACCGGTGACGATACGGAAGGTCGCGAACATGTCGGCCTTCAGGAGCCGTTCCGGATTGTCGATTTCCGAACGCACGACGATGCGCCGTGTCTGCTGATCCGACGAAGCGCCGACGCTGGTAATGCGAGCGGTAAACGCCTGATTCGGGAAAGCCGAGACTTTCACCTGCAACTCCTGGCCGACGCGGATATAGGCGATATCGCTTTCGGGCACGAAGGCTTTCAGCCACATCACCGACAGATCGGAGATCGAGTAGAGAGGTTCGCTCGCATCGGCGCGGATGAATTGGCCCGGGCCGATCTTGCGATTCACTACCGTGCCGTCGATCGGCGAATTGATCGTGATCAGCGGATTAATGACGCGCTCGCGCTCGATCCTCTCGATTTCCTGCCCGTCGCGGCCGAAAATCACGCGCAGCCTGTTGCGCGCTGCCTGCACCGCGCCTTGCGCTGTCGTAAAATCTGACTCAGCGGCCACATGCTCGTTACGAGCTTGATCGACGTCGCGTTGTGCGGTCGCCTTATCGGCCATCAGCGACAATTGCCGGTCCAGCGTACGCTTGGCGAGGTTCAGCTGCGATCTCACTTTTTCCAGTGCCTGCAGCGCGCTGATAAAGTCGGTTTGCGCCTGCGCCACCTCGGGGCTATCGATCTCGAACAGCGGATCACCGCGCTTCACGTCATCGCCGATCTTCTTCGACAGTTTCGTCGCGCGGCCTGAGAACGGCGATAGCACCGCCGTGCTTGCATCCTCGTTGAAGGCGATCTGGCCGATCGCTGATTTCGTCGTCGTGAACGCCTTTTCCTTTGCCGGCGCAATGTCCAGCTGGCGCATCTGCTCTCCCGTTACGGTGACCCGGCTGACTGTCGGACCGTCGGTATCGACAGCACACGCAAATCCCGGCAGCATTAACGACGACACCACCAGAACCACGGCGAACGACGCTTTGCGCATCGACGCCGGCTGGCGGCGCAGGACTTCAAAGTCAACTTTCATTTCGGGTCCACCGGTTCGGAGAGCGTTGTTGCATCGGCGCGCATCTCGTTCAGCTCGTCTTTTGCGGGAAGTCTGTTCCACCAGCCGCCGCCGAGCGCCTGAAACAGCGCCACGGTATCGGCAAGGCGCGCGGCCTGGGCCTGCACACGAGCAAGCGAGGCCTGGAGATAGGCCTGCTGCGCCGTCAGCAGCACCGCAATGCTCGTCTGCCCTCGATCGATTTGCGCCCGTGCAAGCTCAATACTTCGGCTGGCCGAGCGTTCGGCTGCAATGGCGGCCGACAACCCGCGCTCGTCGGCAGCCAGCGCGCGCAGCACGTCGGCAACGTTCTGGCAGCCGGCGAGCACGGCGGTGCGATAGAGCGCGACCGCCTGATCGGTCGCCGCCTCCGCAGCGCGCTGCTTCTGCTCTCGGGCGCCCGCATCGAACACGGTCTGCGCCGCGTTGCCGGCGAGCATCCAGAACGCCGTATACGGCGTGAAAAGGCCCGCGAGCGTCGCTGCGCTGCTTCCGGCGTTTGCCGTCAGCACGATCTGCGGGAGGCGGTTGGCGATAGCCGCGCCAATCTGCGCATTCGCCGCACGCAAATTGGCTTCGGCGGCGCGCACGTCGGGTCGCTGGCGGACGAGGTCCGCCGGCAGGCTGCTCGGCAACGGCCGCGGCAGGCGGAACGAGGCAAGCTGGAATGTCGCCGGCACGCCGTCGCTCGGCAGCCGCCCCGCGAGGAAGGCCAGCAGATTGCGTTGCTGATCGAGTTGCTTTTCCAGCGCCGGCAACAGAAGCCTCGCCTGAGCCACCGCCGTCTCCTGTGCCACGACATCGGGCAATGCGATATGACCGCGCTCATTCTGAAGCTTCAGCATGTTCAGCGACTGAATCTGGATGGCGATTAATCGGCGCGTGGCGGCGATCTGACCGCGCAACGACGCCTCCTGGATGGCGGCCAGCGCGATGTTTGCCGACAGCGTGACGAACGTCGCCTCCCGCTGGAACGCTTGGGCCTCCGCCTGCGCCTCGGCAGATTCGATCAGCCGTCGCGTGCCGCCCCACACATCGGGTACGAAGGCGACGCTGACCTGAGCGGTCTGGACGCTGTAGATGCTCTTGCCGGTTGCCGAGTTGGTGTCGAGCGTTGCGGTCGGTACCTGCTGGCGGTTGCCGTCGAAGCCTGCGCCGAACACGGGAAACAGCGACGCGCGCTGTGCCAAAGCGTTGGCCTGCGCGACGCGCACCGCAGCCTCGGCGGCCTGCAGGTCGCTGTTGTGTGCGATGCCCTCATCGATCAGCCGGTTGAGTTGCGGTGATGATAAACGCTCCCACCAGTTGGCGGAAACATCGGTTGATTTCCCGATCACCTGACCGGGGAAGTATCCTGCGGCGAGCGGAGGCTCCGGCGATTTGAAGTCGGGCCCGACGGCGCACGCGCTCAGCATGAGAGCCGACGCGATCGCACCAAACGCCGCGACGTATCGCGGTCGAATAGAGTCGCGGCGAAAGTTCGCCCGGACGGCAATATCTAGGCTCCTGAATCGGTCAATCATCAGCGCGATGCACTTCAGCCAGTTGGAGGTTGGCCGGAAGCCGATTTCAGCGCCGCTCAACTCAGCATCACTAGCAACCAACGTGCCAGCAGCAGCATGCCGGGACTGCAGTTTTCACAATCAACTCAATGGCTTGAAACTGCCGACGAACGTTCATCCTAGTGAATTGGCGGTTCTCCGCCTTTTGCCGCAGAATCGCTTGCGGATTTCTGCTCATCGGCTTCCACATAGCGCCTCCGGTCGAGGCCTAACCTGGCCATTTTGTCGGCCAGCGTGCGGCGCGGAATGCCAAGCTTCTCCATCACCACATTGATGCGCCCGCCCGCCTCAATCAGGCTCTGCTCAATGATCGCCTTCTCGAATGCATCGACCTGCTCGGCGAGCGTCTGGCTTTGCGCCGCGCCTGCCGAAGCCACCGCAGCGCGATCAAGTCCCAGAACATGACGTTCCGCTGCGTTGCGCAATTCGCGAATATTGCCGGGCCAGTCGTGGCGCATCAGCCTGTCAGATTGAGCGACAGAGAGCGGACGGATCTCACGCTGATAGGCCTTCGCGGCCGCAGCGGTGAAATAGTCGAACAGCAAGAGAATGTCGTCGCGCCGTTCGCGCAGCGGCGGCACATACAGCTCGGCCACGCATAGGCGGAAGTAAAGGTCGGAGCGGAAACGGCTTTGCGACGCCTTCAGATCGATCTTGCTCGCGGCGACGGGCCGGAAATCGACACTGATGCTGCGATTCGAGCCGAGCCGCTCCAGCTGCCGCTCCTGCAACACGCGCAGGAGCTTGCCCTGCGTCGCCATCGGCATACTGTCGATCTCATCGAGGAACAACGTGCCGCCATGTGCATGTTCGATGCGGCCGGGACGCGCTTTTGTCGCGCCGGTGAAAGCGCCGGCGTCATGGCCGAAGAATTCACTTTCCGCCATCGTCTCCGGTATCGCCGCACAATTGACAGCGACGTAATTGCCTTTGGCGCGGCGACCGAGATCGTGAAGGCAACGCGCAACCAAATCCTTCCCCGCGCCGGTCTCTCCATACAGGACGACGCTGACATCAGTGGCGGCCAGTTCCGTCACCTGCGCCCGCAGCGCTTCGGCTGCCCGCGAGACGCCGATGATTCGCAAGGCAAGCGTCGGCGCGATAACCGCCTGGCGCAGCTTCCGATTCTCCAGCACAAGCTTCCGCTTCTCGCTGGCTCTACGGACGATGTCGAGCAGCCGCTCCGGCTCGAATGGCTTCTCGACGAAATCGTAGGCGCCGAGCCGCATCGCTTCGACAGCGATCTGAATGTCGCCATGGCCGGTGATCATCACGACGGGCAGATCGGGATCCAACTCCTGCGCGTGCCGAAGCAGCGCCATTCCATCCAGGCCCTCCATCCTCAAATCGGTAATAAGAACGCCATCAAAATCGGCGTTGAGCCGTTCGATGGCGGAGGCTGCCGAAGCGTGCGCCTCGACCTCGAGCCCGCCAATATTGAGCCACTGGCCGATAGCCTGCCGCATGGCGGGTTCGTCATCGACAAGCAGGACGCGATTGTGATCAGGCATGAATCGACACGTTCTCGGACTGGTAACTGGGAAGTTCGATAATCATCTCGGTGCCGCCTTCCTCGCCATTGATTGCGCGAATTTCGCCGCCGAAATCGCGGACGATACCGTAGGAAATAGAGAGGCCGAGACCAAGTCCCTTACCTATGGCCTTGGTGGTGAAGAACGGATCGAACACCTGATCGAGGTGCTCTTTAGGGATTCCTGCCCCGTTGTCGATAACTCTGATGCTGACAACCCCATTTTCCTCGTGGACATCGAGGCGAATTGTCGGATTCGCGACGTCAGCGACAGCATGCAAGGCGTTCTGCAAAAGATTGACGATAACCTGCTCCAGTTGTACGGCGTACCCCCTGACAAAAACATTATGCGGCACGTTCGGTTCAATCGCGATGCCGGACAGACCGATCTGGCTTTCGATCAGCAGCATTGCGCCTTGCACGGCACGCTCAACATCGACGGGTTCGGTCTTTCCCGGTTCGCTCTTGCGCGCGAATGTCTTCAGATGTGATGTAATGTTGGCCATCCGCTCCGCGAGGCCAGTAATAAGGTCGAGGTTAGCCGTCACCTTTGTGACATCGCCCCGGTTTGAATAAACCTTGGTGCTTGCGATAAACGTTCGAATTGCCGCTAGCGGCTGGTTGATTTCGTGCGCGATCGCCGCGGACATTTGCCCGAGCGCAGCCAGCTTCCCTGCCTGCATCAAGGAATTCTGCGTGTCGCGAAGCTGCTCCTCGGCTCGCCGCCGCTCCTCAACTTCCGATCGCAGGGCTGAGTTCGTCTCCCGAAGCTCAAGCGTCCGCTCGGCAATCAGCGATGACAACTTCGCGCTGGCCTTGCGCGCGCCCACCAGCGCCGCCTGCCGTTGCCGGAGATAAAGCAGTGCGGAGACTACGATCAGGGAAATCGCCGCGCCGATGATCGCGCCGTCACGCTGATCACTTTCCACCGTTGCCATATCCGCAAGGCGATGGATCGTCCAACCGTATTCACTCAAAGGCATCGTCTGATAAAGATAAGAATGCAGGCCGAATGGCGTCTGCACCTCGACGATCCGGCCGTCGCCACGATACTCGACTACCTTGAAGTCGATAGGTGAGCTATGGTTTTCAGGATACGGGCTGTCTCCGGATTGCGGTTCGTTCGCTCGGCTCGGCAGCGCCGCTTTAATCTTCCGGAATTTGAACGGTGCGTCGCTCGAAAGAAACACAGTTCCGCTGGCGTCGCTCACCAGGACTCGCTCACCAGCCCTTTCCCAATCCGCCTCGATGCGGTCGAATTCAATGCGTACAACCGCAACACCCGACACTTGTGCGCCGCCGACCGCGTGTGCAATATAGTATCTCACCCGCTCCGAAGATTGATCGACGCCGAGATAAGTCCCGCGTCCGGTCTTCATGGCACTACGAAAATATGGGCGGCCACTCAGGTCTCTATCCGCTGAAACCTCCAACGATGTGTCATCATATTCGGCGAACAACTTGCCGGAAGGCGAAACAACATAGAGAGCGCGTGTATCCGCCTCGCGACCAACCAGCTTAAGTTTTTCGCTGAGCCTCTCACGCAAGCTCTGATTTAACGGATCCGCCAAGGAAGCACGCACATCCGGATCGAGTGCCAGTACGACGGGCAGATGATCCTGCCGGCTAATCTCGGCCTTCATGGCATTGGCGATGAGCTGAATTCGCGGCTCGTTCACCGCCTGCAATGCGCGTAAGCCGTTCTCTCGCCAGATACTTTGGGCGAAATAGGAACTGGCAACGACAATCAGCAACGCTATCGCGGCGAAAGCGAACTGCTGCACGCGCTTTGTCCGGGAAATTGAATCGAATATAGACATCGAAGAACATATAATCCGTTGCACGGACCTCGTTAGCACGCTTGTTTTGCGTTTACTCAAGAGCAATGCAGAGCCTGTGCCGTTCCATGCACTTCAAGTTAACACGGCTATTGGTGCCAGGCACCCTAAATTGCAGGTGATCAAACACAGCAAGTCGCTGTGCAAGTCAGCCAAACCGGGTTTTCCGGAATGTCGGCGCGCGCCGCTTTTCTCAGAAGTTTCGGATTACTCCGCAGCCCTCAATATCCAGCGGATTCAGGACGCCGAGCTGCGCGAGGGTTCGGAAAATTCATCTGGATCGCGATAAAAGGAAGCGTCCTGATGGCTTCATGAAGGTGAAAGAGGAAAAGCGTCCGTCGAAGTTTGAGACTAATCATGCTTTTCGCGAAGGGAGGCTCTGGCTCCACAAGGTTAGAATTCAAGCGAGCTGCAGTTTGCTGCAAGCGACGGTTTGCGATGGTGGCAAGCTTGATGCGTCTGCCTTCTGCGAGGGTCTTCCCTTCGCCCTGCCGAACGGCCGATCGCCAAGGGCCTCGCCAACCCTGCTCTGCTTGCCCTCGTTCGTCTCCAGCACGACCTACCGCGCGAGACCAATCACGCATTCAGCACGATATGCGTTCCGGTCTCGCCGCGAAGCGCAGGCATTGCATGATCAAGATGACTGATGATCGCGCGCTTGCCGCCGCCTTCCAGAAAGCGGATCGCCGCATCGATTTTGGGTCCCATGCTTCCGGGCGGAAAATGTCCCTCCCGATGGTAGGCCTTGATGTCGTCGAGCGTCACCTCCGCAAGCTCCTTCTGGTTAGGTTTGCCAAAGTTGATGGCAACACGCGGCACCGCCGTCAGGATCAGCAGTTCGTCGATATCAAGCACGTTGGCGATATGTGCCGACGTCAGATCCTTGTCGATGACCGCGGGCACGCCAGTGCGCACGCCCTTCGCGTCGCGGATCACCGGCATTCCGCCACCGCCGCCGGCAATGACGATTGTGCCGCGCTTGACCAGTGCATCGACCAGCGAAATGTCGCAGACATGCTTGGGCTTCGGCGACGGCACGACATGCCGCCAGCCACGCCCCGAATCTTCGCGCATCGCCCAGTTCAGCTCTTTGCTGATATTCTTGGCCTCCTCTTCCGAGAAGAACGGTCCGACAAATTTTGTCGGATTGCGGAAGGCAGGATCGTCGGCGTCTACTTCCACCTGGGTCAGAAGACTTGCGACATGGCGCTGATTGCCACTTTCGCGCAGCGCGTTCTCGATCGCCTGCATCAGGAGATAGCCAATGCCGCCCTGGCTATGCGCCACGCATATGTCCATCGACATTGGCGGAATGCGGCTCATGGTTAGCATCTGGCGCATCATGATCTTGCCGACCACGGGCCCATTGCCGTGTGTAATCACCAGTTCGTTGTCGATCTGGGCCAGCGGCAGCAATGCTTCCGCGGTTTGCCGCGCAACGGATTTCTGTTCGTCGGATGTGCCGCTGATGTCTTCCGGGTGCACGGCGTTTCCACCGATGGCAATCACGAGGCGGCGCGGAACTTCATTAAGTGTTCGCATAGCGGTTCACCTTGATGTCATTGGTCGCGATGGCCAGCACGAGTTCACATGCCTGCGCGTTCGACGGCGCAACCATTACACCAGCCTCCTCCAGACGCCGGACCTGTGCGGAGCGCACCTGCCGGTCAAGCTCGGTGCCGGTTACCGAGGCAACGATAATTGGCGCATTGTCAGCGCGGTCTGCAACGACCTCCGCCAGATGCGCCGCAGGATCAGCATGCGCACCGTAGCCAATCACAAGATCAACAAGAATGACGGCGACCTCGGGATCGATCAGCGCCGCGCGCAAGGCGTCGTCGCGCACCGACGGGTCGATCATGGGATGGGGGCGGCCCTGGGTATATTCGTCGGCACCCAGATCGATGATCCGATCGCAACCCGCACTCTCCGGCGTGGCGAGATAGGGAACGTTCGGAATCGCCGCGTTCGACGCCACCTTACGGCCACCGGCCCCGAGGATCACCTGTGCTTCGGCACAGAGCGTACCTCCGGCAAATAGACCTTCGATCCGGCGCTCACCTCTACGCCGGGGCAAGCGCGTGGCCAGTTTTGTGACATTGAAATTGCCGCCGATAGTCCGGCCTCCGAGCGCGAGTTCCGCCGCATCCTTGAGCGTGCGGGCAAACTTCGCGTTCGGCGGAAGGTCAGCCGAGTCGGCGCCGATGAAGCACACTGTGTAAGACTTCGGGCTCTTCGCGATGCGTGCGATCACGGCCTTCGCAACATCCGGATGTGGCGGCTTGGAAATCAGCACCACGCGATCAGTCTCCGGATCGGCATCCAGCGCGTCCATAGCCATCAGCGTGGTAATCCCGCCAATTTCCTTTTTCAGGTCGCGTCCGCCCACGCCGATGGCATGCGAGATGCCCTCACCCGCTTCGGAGACAAGACACGAGACTTCCTGCGTGCCGGTCCCGGACGCGCCAATGATTCCGATCCTGCCGCGCTTCAACTTGTTAGCGAACGCCAGGGGCGCACCGCCGATGACGGCCGTGCCGCAGTCCGGCCCCATCATCAGCAGACCCAATTCGCGAGCATGCTGCTTGAGCGACAGTTCGTCAGGGATTGAAACGTTGTCGCTGAACATTAGCACGTGAAGCCCGCGGTTGAGCGCCTTGCGAGCTTCCGCCGCGGCGAATTCGCCGGGAACCGATATCAGCGCCAGATTGGCGTCAGGCGCAGCTTTGACCGCCGCGCCAATGCTGCGCGGCCGCCACGCGGCTGCTTCTCCCGAACTCTGGGTTTTTGGCTTATCGAGCGCCTTGAGCGCATCGCCGAGCGCGGCCCGTGCCGCCTCCTCGCTCTTGGCCTTGACCGCAAGGATGAGATCGTTGCCTTGCGCAGCGACATCACCTTCGAGAAGTCCCGCGTTGCGCATGATAGCAACATTGGAAGGCGTCCCCATCATCAGCGCAGCTTCGAGAATGCCGGGTGCCGACGCGATCTCACGTGACAGCCGCATCAGCGCGACGGAGTCCAGATAGAAACCTTTTCGAATCTCATTCAGAACGAACGCGCTCATGATACCCCCAGATCTTTCGCGATGGCTCGGACGGCTTGCTGGAAGCAGGCCATCGGCGCCTTCACCACGCCGGCACCCACCTGTCCGATCCCCGGCTCACGATGCGCGATGCCGGTGTTGATGACCGGCGCCAATCCGGTTTCGACCACGAGCCGCACATCGATTCCGGTCGGAACGCCAGCGAAGTCGAGCGCTGCAATCGTCCACTCGGGATTTTGGCCCGCCGTGATTTCCCCCATCGCGCGGGTGAAATTGCCCGCTGAGGACGGCGCACCCGCCCCGATGAATCCGGCAACTGCGGGCGACGCCGCCATGGCGAAGCCGCCGAGGCCGATCGTCTCGACAATGGCGGAGTCACCCATGTCAGGATTGGCGTCCTTTTCAGAATAGCCCGCGAAGTAGAGCCCCTCCGGCATTTCGACCGGCGCTGTGAACCACTGGTCGCCGAGGCCGCTGACGCGCACGCCAAAGTCGGTGCCGTTGCGGCACATGGCGGTAACAATGGTCGAACCGCGAATGCCCTTCGCCGGATCGGTCATCGCCTTGCCCATCGCCATCGCGATGTTGAGAAAGAACTGATCGTTCTGTGCGATGAAGGCGATGCAATCGGCGAGAACCTCGTTGTCGGTCGACGTTCGCGCCAATGATGGCCCCACCTCTCTCAGAAACACACTCGAGCAGGCGAGATTGCGCTGGTGCATCTCGTCGCCCATCGAGAGGCCGCGCGCGATGATAGACTTGAGTTCGATCCCGTCGCGCGCCCGGATGGCCTTGGCGAGAACCGGTCCAAACACGTCACGCAACCAGGCCAGACGCGCCAGCACGCTCGCGTCATTCCCGCCGAAGCGCATCACCTTTCCGAGTCCTTCGTTGATCGCGCAATAGGCGCGGTTCGAGAACCTGGTGTTTTCGACGACGAAGAGCGGCATCGAGACTGTCGTCATGCCGGTCATCGGACCGACCGCGCCGAAATGATGGTTCGGATGAAACTCGATGCCACCGTTGGCTGCCAGTTTGGTGGCGGCATCAAGATCAGTCGCCCAGCCTTCGAAGACGATCGCGCCGGCGACCGCACCGCGCATCGGACCGCACATCTTGTCCCATGTGATCGGTGGTCCGGCGTGAAGAACCATCCGGTCCTTCAATCCTTTCAGCACCTCCCGCGCCGGAACAATATCGATCAGCTTCGGCTCGCCTTCCAGAATACGCGCCAGCGCCTGCTTGTTTGCTTCCTCGATCAATTTCATGAACGCCTCCTCATACGCCGAGCTTTGCGAGCAGCGCAGCCATCTCGGGATCGCCACCGGCCGGCGGTGACCAGTCGACATGGATGACCTCGATGTTGCAGTCGCGCAGATCCTTCACGAAGCCTTCAAGTCCGACGTTCACCACCTTCACGTCGCCCGTCAGCAGGGCCTGGTACGGCGTATTTTTCTCAGTTGCCACGAACGTCATTCCTTCATTCTCTGTCGACGCATCAAGATTAGTAAGAAAATTCTTACTTTGTCAATTGCCGATGCACTGTCGTTGAGTGGACACCGGAAAATCGTGGGTGACCGAAGACCGTGAACAAGCCGCTAAGCAATGACAAATGGTCTAAGACGGCTCGTTGCACACGCGCGACCGGCGCACGAGACTACGGGTGGGCACGACCCCGGAAGACCCCTCGCTGCAAATCGCTATCGCGCAGCGACAACGCCATCACTGCGGGGATCGCTCGCGCCTTCGAGCAATCCGTCCGGATGCCACACGATTGCGCCCGCATGTCCCATGAATTCCTCGAAAGCTCCGACAACCTGTACATCGTGTCCGAGACTTCGCATGGCCTCGATCGTTGCTGGATCGAAACGGGATTCGATTTTCAGGTTGTTGTTTTCTTCACCCCACGTTCGGCCCAGCAACCAGCGCGGAGCGGTGACTGTCGACTGGAGATCCTGACCATGCAGCGCATAGCGCGAGAATATCGCGGCTTGCGTTTGGGGTTGCCCCTCACCGCCCATCGTGCCGTAGGACATCAGACGGCCGTCGCTCAGTTCCGCCATTGCAGGCTGAATGGTGTGGAATGGAAGTCGCGACGGCTCCAGCGTATTTGTATCATCCTCAGCGAGGCTAAAGCTCGTCCCGCGATTTTGCCAGGTCAAACCGCTTTGGGGTAGAATGACTCCCGAACCGAACTCCCAATAGATGCTCTGAATGAAGCTGACGCTCAGGCCGCTGCGATCAGTCGCCGCGAGCCACACGGTGTCACCGTGCTTCGATGGATCCGGCCACGGAGCGGCGCGATCCGTCGCAACAGTCCTGTCGAGAGCGGCAAGCGATTCTTCGGTCAGAAAGTCCGCCGCAGGGCGCTCCATGTAGTCGGGATCCGTCACATGCCGATTGCGGACACGGAACGCCGCTTTCGTGCATTCAACCAGCCGGTGAAGGTGGTCGATGCCGTCGGCCTCGTTGGCGATACGCTGCGCGTAAAGTCCGAGGATCAGCAGCGACGCAAGACCCTGCGTCGGCGGCGGCATATTGAAAACCTTGTGCCCGGCCACATTGAGCGACAACGGAGTTACCAGCGTGGCCTGATGACGCTCGAGATCGGCCAAACGAAGCGGAGTGCCCGCGCTTTCAAGATCGGCGGCCATGGATCGGGCGAGATCACCGCGATAGAAATCCGACAAGCCCGCTTGCGACAAGCGCGCGAGCGTATCCGCAACACGAGGCTGCCGCAGCTTCGAACCCACGGCGAGCGGAGCACCATTCGGCAAATACACATCGGCAAACCCCGGTATGTCCTGCAACTCCGGGCGCTTCTTCCTGATGTTCTCATGAAGGGTTTGCGGAACCGGCACCCCTTCCCATGCATAACGGATCGCGTCCTGCAAAAGACGCGACATTGGCAAGCGGCCGCCATGTTGGCGGCGACTGAGGTTTTGCGCTTTGTCCCAACCATCGACAGTGCCTGCAACGGTCAACGCTGCCAACGGACCGCGCCCGGGAATGGCAGCGCATCCGCGGTCCCGATACCAGTTACGATCGGCAGCCATCGCGGAGCGTCCGCATGCCTGAATTCCAATCGGCGGTGATCCCGGCTTGCCGATCAGCCAGAAACTATCGCCGCCGAGGCCGTTCATGTGCGGATAGACGACGGCAATTGCGGCAGCCGAAGCAATCATCGCCTCAATGGCATTGCCGCCGTCGGACAGAACGGAAAGACCGGCCTGAGCCGCGAGGTGATGCGGCGCCGTAACCATGCCTCGGTAGCTTCTTTTCGTCTGCAACATCAGAACGCTCCGCCTAAAAATAAGTAATAATGTTTTTACTTATATATCGTCAAGAGTCATTTTTTCTGCGTCAGCGCCCAGCCAGGCATGCAGATAAAGAACCGCTCCAGGCAGACACCTGGAGCAGCCAAGTTGGGGGAAAATTTGTCGGAAAATGAGCTGGCGTTAAACGCGGCGGAAAACTGGAGCCCGCGCTTCATCGCTGGCGAAGTGACGCTCGACCGCTCGCAGCACGATCAAGGCACCCGCAAAACCGTCCCTGCCCGAGCTGTGACCGATCGCCGACACGGCGGCCAAAGCCTGCGCCATGCGATCTATTTTGCCCGATATCGTTGTGTGAATTGCAGCATGCATCGCAGCCGCTCCATAACCAAGCGCCGCTGTCCGCAGATGTATCCGGCTGACGTCGTTGGTACGATCGAGCTCATCGCGGCAGGCAGCCCAGAGCAGATCTCGCACAGTCGGCAGATCGAGTGCAGCCAGCGCGATGAGCGCGCCTCCGAGCAAATCGTCACCGGACGGCGTCAGTCCAGGCCCCAAACCGATCAGTGCTGCAATCTCTGCGCTGTCCGTTGGAGACTGAGCACGCCCATCGAGCGCGTTCGTAATGACGCGATCAAGAGCGGCGATTCCCGGTGCGGCGGCGGCCATAAGTGACGTGAGTTTCATCGGCCGCCGTGCGCACCCCGCCGACGCCAACCCCTCTTCCGTCGGCTCCACATGAAAGTATTCGTCAACGGCGCCAAGCCCAAGCAGCAGTGCGGCGTGCGTCCAGCGCGCCGGCGATTCCGGGCTCCAAATGGCTGCGTCGCCGAACGTCGCAAACGGCATGCTGCCGATACGGATGACTGAACCGGTCACCGTGACGGCGTCTCCTATCGCCGGCCAATATTGCGTCCGGTGATCGCACAAGACGTGCAGCGGGCCCGAGCCAAGATGTGGAAGACCAACGCAAATCCACTGATTGCCAAGCGCCGCATAAAACGAATTCTCGAAAACAGCGGCAATCCGCCCGCGGCTCTCGCTCCGAAGGATCTTCTCGGCCACAAGACCGAGTTCAAAAACCGCGGGCAATGCCCGGCCATCGGAACGGCCCCGCCGCTCCACCGACACCTGCATCAGATTCGCAACTGCCATATCTGACTTCCACGCAACCCGAGGCTGAATATCTATAAGTAATAATATTCTTACTTGATGTCAAACAGCGAAACGAGCCGGCGCGCAGGCACCAGCATCAAAGCCATCATCAAGAATGGAAGCGTCGCGCGTGCGGCCGCGGAGGCGCCTGTTAGACGAGGTTGGATGCCTTCCTCTGCACCGGCGAAAGTTTCGGTGAGGACACCTTCTTGCCGTCCCTGCGCAATGCATCAGGAACCGTCAGCCACGTCATGATCACGTCGTGAGTATGCATGCGGCGATCTTCAAGCCAAGCCGGATCGCCCAGATCCTTGTCGAACATCAGCGACAGCGTGTGCCGGTTCGACACATGAAAGTAACTGAACGCAGTAATCGTCACATAGAGCTGGATCGGATCCACGTTGCCGCGAAAAATTCCGGCCGCCACGCCGCGTCGCAGAATATTCTCGATGTTGGATACAAGCGGCATTGTAAGCGTGGCGATCTTGCGGGATTTGCGAAGATATTTTCCACGCTGCAGATTCTCGGTATTGATCATCGCGATGTAGTCTTGGTGAGACTGAAAGAATGTGAACGTGAAATCGACGAGTTCGCGCAGAGCTGCTGCGGGATCAAGGCTTTCGAGATTAAGCTGTTGTTCGGCGGCGCGGATATCGGTGTAGACGTGCTCCAGAGCAGCCAGATAGAGCCCGTTCTTGTCGCCAAAGTAGTGATACAACAGGCGCATATTGGCCTTCGCACGGTGGGCGATCGCATCCACCCGCGCCCCGCCAAGTCCATTTCGGCAAAACTCATAAGTCGCCGCTTGCAGGATTGATTCCTTGGTGAGCGCGGAATCCCGCTTGCGCCTGCCCCCGGAGGATTTCTTACGTGCTGGCTGCTTCTTTGCTGACGTCTCGTTCATTCGTGCACCTGGTCAACACCATTGAAAGCATTTGGTGACTTTAACATAGTTGCCGTTACCGGGCGGGGTCATTCGACCTCTGAAATTGCATTCTGCGGGCAATACTGGTCATAGCTACCACACCGCCGCGACAGCAATCAAATGACGAGATAGACCGCCCGCGCCGGATGGACGGCCCGTCGACCAAGCGAGCTTGCTTCAGCGCACATTGGAGATCGTCGCTCCGTTGCGAGCAATCAGGCGGCCGGCTTTATAGACATCTCGGGGCTTTGGCCGCGCGACAACCGCCTCCTGAATATGCTCCGCGTCGATCACAAGAAAGTCCGCAGGGCCGCCTTCCACAAGACCATAGCCCTCGATACCGAGGGCTCGCGCCGCCTTTGAGGTCACCATGTCGAATGCGAGCGCAAGTTCCGCATCGGTATTAAAGCCCGAGCGATATCCGACGATCATGGCTCGTTCGAGCAGATCGCCGTCGCCGTAGGGCCACCAGGAATCGCGAATGTTGTCGTTGCCTGCAAAGACATTCACGCCGGCTTCGTGAAGCAGCAAGACCGGTGGAAAGGCGTGAGCGCCGGGTGCATTCGTCAGAATCGAAACCCCCGCCTCCGCGAGCCGATTTGCAGCCCGCTGTGCGACCTCGCGTGGAACCTGACCTAGCGCGTAGGCATGACTGATCGTTACCCTGCCGCCAAGCCCGAGCGCTTTCGTGCGCCGCGCGATTTCTTCGATTTCGAACACACCAAGCAGATCACCATCGTGCAGATGGATATCGATACCGACGCTGTGGCGTTCCGCGATATCGAAGATTGCATCGAGATGTCCCGCGATATCTCCGTCGAAGCCGGCCGGGTCGAGACCACCGACGAGATCGGCTCCGTTGCGGATGGCCTCGTCGAGCAATTCGCGCATGCCGGGCGCGGTCACGATGCCACTTTGTGGAAAAGCAACTATCTGGATCGAGATCCTGTCGCGGTGCGCGTCGCGCACCGCCGCCACCTGCTCCAGATTTTTCAACCCGATCTGCGGATCGACATCGACGTGGCTGCGCATGTGGGTGGTTCCCTGCGAAACGCAGAGCTCGATCAAGCCAGCCGCGCGCACGGGAATTGGCTTTGCCTCGGCAAGCGCCTGTTTCTCGAATTCAACTCGTTCTCGGACGTTGAAACCGGCAGTGCACGGCCGATGCGGCTTCCACACATCGCCGATGAAACCCTTGTCGAGATGGATATGACCGTCGACCAGCCCCGGCAAAACGAGACGATGTTTGAGATCGAAGCTTTCACGCGCCGCGACACGCAGACCGGCCGTGATGGCGGCAATATTCCCGTTCTTCACGGCGATATCGACACTTCGTCCATTGGACAATCGTGCATTTTGAAACAGGGCGTCGATGTCGGTCAATTGAAGTCCCCAATTTGTAAGCAAAGCGAATCCATCGTCAGTCGCGCGACAGCGTTGCTTTATGACTGGATGATTCCGTCCGGCAGTTTTCGGCAGTAATCGGCAATGTCCCCAGCCGTCGTGATCCAGATGTCGTCGCGTTTCGCAGCGATGGTTTGCAACGCGCGCCGCAGCGGCCGCAGGCGATGCGGCTGACCCACGAGATAAGGATGCAGCGCTATACCCATCACGAGAGGCTGCTTCGCTGACTGCTCCAGCATTTCCTCAAAAGTGTCGGCGATCATTCCAGCAAACTGCTCGCCCGAATCCTTCCTGCCAACGATGGAAGGAATGTCGTTCAACTCCTGCGGATAAGGCATCGAAAGAATCTTCCCGCCATTGCGGGTTGAAAACCATACCGGCTGGTCGTCCATGCACCAGTCGAGCATGTAGCCGTAACCAGCCTCGGCCAACAAATCCGGCGTGAGGCGGGATTGCGAAATCCAGGGACCGAGCCAACCTGCTGGCTGACGCCCCTCGGCAGCCGCGATCACCGCAGTACACTCCTCGATCAGCTCTCGTTCCTGTGCTTCAGGCAATATGCCCTGCCGCTCGGAGTTCGTCCGTCCGTGACCAACCACCTCGGCGCCCCGCACACGAAAAGCGTCCATCACCTCCGGGCAATAGTGGTAGATGCTGCTGTTCGCGAGCACCGACACCGGGAGCGACAACTCATCGAAGAGATCGATCAGTCGCCAGACACCGACCCGATTGCCGTAGTCACGCCAGGCATAATTCAGAACATCCGGCTGCGGCCCGCCGGGACACAACTCCGCACCCAGCCCGTCGCCGAAGGCAAAATGCTCAAGATTTAGGCCGACATAGACAGCGAGGCGCTTGCCTCCCGCCCAGTTGAAGTCGGGGCGGTTGACGATCGCGCTATAACGATATCGCCCGTGCGAAGGAACGTCGAGAACTCGCCCGGCGAGCGCACCCGATTGATTTCTCGCGCCGTTCGAAGAGGCCTCCGCATCAGCCGCAAATATCGGCGCATTTCGTGCCTGTATCCGCCGGGACGTTTTCTCATCCATCCGCAAACTCCTTCAAAGCGATTATGCCCGCTTGACATTCAGACTATAGTTGAAGAAAGTTTTTACTTCCGTCAAGCTTGCGAAACGACCAGCGGCGGAAATGCTGGCGAGTTTGTTCTCGATACGCAGAGCAATCGCCTAATCGGGAGGAATAGCAGAATGCGCTACAATTCGACATCATCAAACCATGTCTTTTCCCGCCCTTCGTTCTTGCAAGGCATGATGGGCGCTGCCTTCGCGGCGATGCTGGCCGTTTCACCTGCTCACGCCGCCGACCCTATCAAGATCGGTCTCGTCACCGCCCTTTCCGGTCAATCGGCACGGGCTGGCGAAGCTCTGACTCGCGGAGCCACCATCGCCATCGAAGAGATCAACGCCAAGGGTGGTGTTCTCGGTCGGCCGCTTGAACTCGTTCGCCGCGATGACGAGAGCAATCCTGCGAAAGGACTTATCGCTACACGCGAGTTGATCCAGCGTGAGAAGGTTTCTGCCCTGCTTGGCGGGCTCGACACGCCGGTCGCTCTCGCAATCGTCCCGTTCGTCAACAACGCCAAGACGCCATTCGTCGTGCCCTGGGCTGCGGGGACCAACATCACGCAGAACGGTGCCGCCGATAACTACGTGTTCCGTGTCTCGGCGATGGATAGTGAGGTCGACAAGGCCATCGTCCAGTTCGCCCGCAAGACCTACGATACCAAAAAGCCCGGTCTGATTTTGGTCAACAATCCATGGGGTGAGTCGAACGAGCATGGACTCAAGTCGGCGATGAAGGCCGTCGGCACTGAGGCTGCCGGCATCGAGAAATTCGAAGGCAACGACGTCGATGTCGTGCCGCAACTCTCGCGGCTAAAGCAGGCGGGTGCCGATACGTTGTTTCTGGTCGGCAACGTCGGTCCGGCTTCGCAGGTGGTGAAGTCGCTCGACCGGATGGGCTGGGCACCTCCGATAGTGTCGCACTGGGGTCCCGCTGGCGGCCGCTTTACTGAGCTTGCAGGCCCCAACGCCAAGAACGTGATTTTCGTTCAGACCTACAGCTTCTTCGGGGACCTCTCGCCCGTCGGCAAAAAGGTCATCGCGGCGCTGCAGGCGAAGTATCCGGACATCAAGGGACCGGCTGACATCACACCCGCAGTCGGCGTTGCTAACGCTTACGACTCGGTCCTCATAATCGCGCGCGCGATCGAGAAAGCCGGCAAGACAGATCCAGCCGCAATTCGCGACGGGTTCTACGCAATTGACCGCGTCGACGGCCTGATCAAGACCTATGAAAAGCCGTTCACGAAGGCAAGGCACGATGCGCTGACGGAGAACGACTACATCTGGACGCGCTTCGAGGACAATCACATCCTGCCGTTCGTGAAGAAGTAAACCGGCTCGTTAGCCGACAAACAAGGCGATCAGCACATGTCACTTCTTCCTGCGATCATCACAGGACTGGCGCTCGGCAGCATGTACGGGCTGCTCGCGCTTGGCTTTCACGTTACTTACGCCGTATCCGGCACGGTGAACTTCTCCCAGGGCAGCTCGATGACCCTGGGAGCCGTGGCCGGATACTTCTTTCTTGTTCTGTGGGGCTGGCCGGGTGCACTTGGCATTCCGGCTGTCCTCGCAATCTGCGCCTTGTATGGCCTCATCATCGAACGCTATGCCGTTCGTCCGTTCGTCCAGCGCGGATCGGATAACTGGCTGATGGCCACCGTCGCCGTCGGCATTATCGTCGATAACCTGATGCTGTTTGTGTTCGGCAAGGAGCCCCGCGGCTTTCCCTCGATCCTCGCCGTGAAACCTATCCAGATCGTCGAAGGAGCAGGCGTCTATCCGCTTCAACTGCTGATACCGGTGGTTGGCCTCTTGCTGGCAACGGCGCTGCATCTGTTTACCCGCCGTACACGCCACGGAGTCGCCATGCTCGCCGTCGTGCAAAATCCCAATGCAGCGCGCCTGATGGGCATCGATGTCGGCCGCGCCATCGCTGCAAGCTATGCGGTGTCGGCAGTCCTCGCCGGGATCGCCGCGCTCCTGATCGCACCGCTGTTCAATGTCTCCTCGGATATGGGCACGCTGTTCGGCATCAAGGCGTTTGCCGCCGCGATCATTGGAGGCCTCGGCAGCGCATGGGGTGTGATGCTGGCCGGACTTTGCCTCGGTCTCATTGAGGTATTCGCCACCAGCTATCTCGGATCGGTCTATACCCAAATCATCACATTTGCGTCCGTCATCATCATTCTCGTCGTTTTGCCTCACGGGCTGCTCGGCCGCGCTGGAGTGAAGAAAGTATGACTTCCCGCACATCTTTTCTCATTGGCGGCGCCGTACTGGCGATCGCCCTCGGCTATACCGCAGTCGCCGATAGCTACGCGGTGTTTCTCATCGCCACCATTTCCCTGACGGCTATCGCCTGCATTGGCCTGAACGTTCTGCTCGGTCTGGCGGGTCAGATCTCGCTGGGGCACATCGGCTTCATGGCAATCGGCGCCTACACCACGGTGCTGCTGATGGAGAAGGCCGGCTGGCCTTATCTGGCGGCCACCGGCGCAGGCATTGTTCTTGTCAGCATCATTGGCGGTCTTCTCGCCATGCCGGCATTGCGCGTCCGGGGACCTTATCTGGCCATGGTCACGATCGCGTTCGGCTTCATTGTCGAGCACGGTACCGTTGAATGGCGCGATCTTACCGGCGGCGGCAACGGTCTCGTCCTGACCATTCCGCCGAGCATTTTCGGTATGCCGTTGTCGGAACGTGGTCTTGCAATCGCCAGCGTCGTCCTGGTGTTCATCGGCATCATTCTGTTCGACCGGCTGAAGCGCAGCGGCTGGGGCTATGCAATGCGCGCCGCACGCGATTCGGAAGTTGCCACCCGATCCATCGGGATCGATCTCGTCCGCGTGCGCACCATGGCTTTTGTCATCTCGGCAGCCGCGATGGCGCTGGCGGGAGCCTTGTTCGCTCCGCTTCAGGGGTATATCAGCCCGAGTTCATTTCCCTTCCTGCAGTCGATCCTGTTGCTTTTCGGCGTGATGATCGGCGGGGCCGGGTCGGCGCTCGGTCCGGTCATCGGTGCGGTACTCGTGGTGCTGCTGCCGGAACTTTTGTCGGATCTGGCGGAGTATCGGCTGCTCGCCTTCGGGCTTCTGTTGTTCGCCGTGTTACGAGTCGCGCCCACCGGCGTGGCAGGCTTGATCGAGCAACTCGTCGCAAAATTCTTTCCTAAATTTCTGTCGCCTCGCCACACGGGGAATGTCTCCGAGATCGGCGAACCAGGTGCTGCGCTTCGCCTGGAAGGCAACAGCGTTGCTCCGCTCGACGTGACGGATCTCTCGATTTCATTCGGTGGCGTCCGCGCGGTGCAGAACGTCTCGTTCACCGCCAAGCCCGGCTATGTCACGAGCGTGATCGGCCCCAACGGCGCAGGCAAGACAAGCGCTCTCAATCTGCTCTGCGGTTTCTATCGCCCCAGTTCAGGCGCGGTAAAACTCGGAGATCGGGACCTGACCGGTCTGCCGTCGCACGCCCTCGCCCGGCTCGGCGTCGCCCGGACATTCCAGACCACCCAACTATTCGGCTCGCTCACCATCATCGAAAACACGCTCCTTGCCGAGACGGCTGGCAAGCTCGGAGGCATCGTCTCGCCGCTGCGCAACCCCGACACGGAGCGTTTCGCGCGATCGCTGCTGCGGTTCGCTGGGGTCGACGGCGACCTGGATCGACCAGCTGAGTCCCTGCCGCATGGCGAAAAGCGTCTGGTCGAGATCGCGCGCGCATTGGCCTTGCGACCTAAGGTTTTGCTTCTCGACGAGCCAGCCGCCGGTCTGTCGAAGGGTGACAAGCAACGCTTGACGACCCTGCTACGCCGCATTGCGGACCTCGGCGTCGCCGTCATCATTGTCGAGCATGACATGCCGATGATCATGTCGCTTAGCGACCACATCGTCGTGCTCGATGGCGGCAAGCGTATCGCCATCGGCGAACCGGCCGCCATTCGGAACGATCCTCTGGTCCGGAAGGCCTATCTCGGCGACGCCGCGGCGAGCGAGCAACGCCGCCGCAGCGCGCGTCAGACCGGGCAAGAGACTGTGCTCGAGATCAAGGAACTCGACGCGTTCTACGGTCTATCGCAGGCGCTCGAAAGCATTAATGTCGTTGTTGCGAACGGCGAGGCCATCGCCGTGCTTGGCGCGAACGGTGCTGGAAAAACCACGCTGATGCGCTCGATCGCCGGGCTGGAGCCGCCACGTGCAACTGGCGAGATTCGGCTTTCGGACAGGCGTATCGACGGCCTGCCCGCGCATGCCCGAGCCCGCGTCGGGATCGTGCTGGTGCCGGAAGGGCGACAGGTATTTCCGGAACTCACAGTCCGGCAAAATCTGCAGCTTGGCGCCTATGCTCGCACGGATATCGATCTGGACGCCGAAGTCAAAGCGATGCTGACCCGCTTCCCGCGTCTGAACCAGCGCATCGACCACCGCGCCGGCCTTCTGTCAGGAGGCGAACAGCAAATGCTCGCGGTCGCGCGCGGCCTGCTGACCTCGCCGAAGGTACTGATGCTTGACGAACCTTCGCTCGGTCTGGCGCCGCTTGTTGTCGATGAACTCTTTGCGTCGTTCGAGAAATTGCGGATCGAAGGCATGACCCTGATCGTTGTCGATCAGATGGCCGGGCAGGCTCTGGCCCTCGCCGACAGGGCGTATCTGCTCGAGACAGGCGCTATCGTGAAGAGCGGAGCAGCCGAAATCATCGAGAAAGATCCATCGCTGGAGGCCGCCTACCTCGGAGGTGAGGCTCAGCCAGACGATGAGCAACGAACTGCTGCCGGAGCGTCATAATCAGCACATCAGGCAGTTGCGTCTCATGAGCGAATCCGGGCGGATTGGCGGGCGATCCGCTCGGGACCAGACTTCACCTCCTAACCCACAGAGGGCGACTATTCCGCTCTGACGACAACCGAGAAGACGCGGGTATGGCAATATGTTTGGACATCTCAACGCCGGCATCCGCGTTCATGCCATATCTGCCCACCAGATCGTCGCCCCAAGATTAGAGCAGCGAAGCGCCAAAGGCCAAGGCTCCCTTACCTATGAAAGTTCACTTCGCTTGCTTCTGGGCTTAGCCTCCCCTGAGCGGGCTTGCAGCTCATGACCGAGATCGATCATTCGCGATCTATTTTTCCGCGCATACACGACGCGAATGTCAAATCCAAAACTCCACCAGAAATTGTATTTTCTGGCGGTCTTTTGATTCCGGCATTCGCGGGATGCGGATATCTAAATCGGACCACTAGAGACCCGCATAAAGCATGCGTGGCAGCCACATGCTGATCGCGGGGATATAGGTCACGATCATCAAGCCGATAATCGCAAGTCCGATGAACGGCAACGCGCCTTTGACTGCCTGCTCGTAGCTGACGCCCTGAAGACTAGACGCAACGAAGAGATTCAAGCCGAACGGCGGTGTAAACATTCCGATAGCGCCGTTGACGGTAAGAACGACGCCCAGATGCACCGGGTCCATGCCGACCTGAATCCCGACCTTGTACAGAAGCGGGCCGAGGATCACCATGATCGACGCGGCGTCCAGAAACATGCCGGCGATCAGCACCGCGACGTTAATCAACATGAAAAGCTGAACTGGATCGGAGCTCAGCGAAAGAATTGCATTCGCTATCGAAACCGCGATCCCGGTGGAGGTCAGATACCAGGCTAACACCGCGGCCGCCGATAATATGATCATCACCTGTGCCGTCGTCGCTGCGGAATTCCCGATCGTGCTCCAAAGCTCTCCAAGGGACTTTTCGCGATAAATGACCGCCGAGACGAACAACGAATAGATGACGGAAACCGCGGCGGCCTCGACCGGCGTAAATACGCCGCCATAGATGCCGCCCAGAATAAGGACCGGAACGCCCAGCCCCCAGGATGCATCCTTGAAGCCTTCCCAGACTTCACGGCCAGTCGGCGGCACGCCGCGCGGAACGTTGTACTTGTTAGCGTGATAGACGGCATAAGCCATGAACACGAGGCCATATGCGAGCCCCGCTCCGACACCCGCCATGAACAACGCGCCGACGGATACGCCGGTCGCTGCCGCATAGACGATCATGACGATACTCGGTGGAATAATGATGCCAAGCGATCCGGAGGCGACAATCAGGCCTATCGAAAAGTCAGGCCGATAGCCGGCATTCCTCAACGCCGGATTGAGTATCCCGCCAATGGCGACGACCGTCGCCGGGCTTGAACCTGAGATCGCGCCGAAGAACATGGCGGAGGTCACTGTCGTGATCCCGAGGCCTCCCGTAACACGACCGACCAGCAGGTCGGCAAAGCGGATCAGGCGCTGCGACAATCCGCCAACACTCATCAGATTGCCGGTCAGAATAAAGAACGGGATCGCCATCAAGGCGAACGAATCGATGCCGGAAAACATTCGCTCGACAACGATCGCCAGCGGCATCAACCCGCCCAGCCAAATCATGGCCGTCACCGACAGCGCCAGCACGACAAAGATCGGCAGGCTGGACGCGAGTAGAAAAGCGAACAATCCAAAGAACATGGTTGTCATGACAGGACTCCGCCGGTCAGTTGATAATGTTGGTTTCGCGCCGACCCGTGCCGTCGCTCACTGCGACGGCGAGCGACTGGGCAAAACGAAGCCCCATCAGCAGAGCCCCGGACGGGATAGCCATTTGCATCAGCCAGAATGGAACCTGCATGGCCGGAGTCCGCTGATCGAACATCCGCGTCTGCGCGACCAGTTCCAAGCCGAAGTAAGCAAGAATGGCGCAGAAGAAGATGCACAGGACGAGCACGGCGATACTGGTCAACCTCTGCGCAAGGGGCGGCAATAGATGGACAAGCGCCTCGACCCCGATATGAATACCTTTGCGCGCTGCGACGCTTCCGCCGATGAAGACCAGCCAGATGATTTCGTAGCGGACGAGTTCCTCCGCCCATACGAAGCCGTAATTGAAGACGTAGCGTCCGACGACATTTATGAAGAGAATTGCCGATGCTGTTATCAGCAGAACGGATATGAAGAAATCTTCCGCCATCGACAGCCCGCGGTCCAGCCGCTCAAGCATCGTGCGCTCCTGTGATTCACATGCGGGAAATCGGCAGGACGGCGGACCGTATTGGCCGCCGCCCTCTCCGGTTGATTAGCGATCACGAGCCGTTCAGCTGCTTGATCTTCTTGTAGGTCTTTTCGAGAAGTTCCGCCCCGATCGAACTTTTGAACTTCTCATGCACAGGTCGCGTGGCGGCTTCGAACGCACCACGGCTGTCTGCAGGTAACGTCGTGAGCGTCGTGGCACTCGCCTTGATGACCGCGATATAGCCGTCCTCGCGACGCGCGGTTTCCTCGCGCTGGAACACCGTCACTTCCCGCGCGGCATCGACAAGAATCTTCTGCGTCTCCGGGTCGAGCGCATCAAACCAACGCTTACTGAAAACCAGCGCATAGCCAAGATAAGCGTGATTGCTGATGATCGTGTGCGTTTGCACTTCGTGAAATTTCATCTTCACGATTGAAACCAGCGGGTTCTCCTGACAATCGACAACGCGCTGCTGCAAAGCGGTGTAGGTCTCGGAGAACGCAATCGGGGCTGGCGTGGATCCAAGCGCCCTGAACTGCTCGATGATGAGCGGGCTCTCCATTACACGAACCTTACGCCCCTTGAAGTCACCCGGCTTGTTGACAGGATTGTTGCAGGTAAACTGCTTAAATCCGCTTTCCCAGAAGGTTACACCCTTAAGGCCGATCTTGCTGAGAGATGCGAGCATCTCATCGCCCACTTCGCTGTCCAGAAACTTATGCGCCACCTTGGCTGATGGAAACAGAAACGGCAAATCCGGAAGCTGCATGGTCGGCTGGAAGTTCGAAAGCTTCGCAGTGGGGATAATTCCGCCCTCGATTGCGCCAAACTGCATCTGCTGGGCGGCCTGGACATCGTCGCCAAGCGCATTGTTCGGGAAAATGCGGACTTCGATCTTGCCTTTGGTTCGCTCCGCGACGAGATCGCGAAACTTCTCGGCGGCAACATGCTGAGCACTATCCTCGGGAAGATCGTGATGAAATTTGAGGACAGTCTTGGCTGCCGAGATACCTCCCCCAGCAAGCAGGCAGCCCATTGCAAGCGCTGTAACCCTGGCAAAACGGATCATATTCAAACTCTCCCTGTTCTCGTTTCCTCGACGTCTATTTTTTCTTCTTGTCGTTTGTCTTTCCTTAGCGGTCGCTTTGTCCGGCTATATCCATTTAGCGCAACTGCAGCGCCAATCGCTTCGATGAACGACCGGCGCTTGATAACCCAGATATAAGTAATATTATTCTTACTTTTGTCGAATAAGCAAGTGGCCTCCCTTGAAAGAGATTTTGGCCAAACTGAATGGGAGCTTGCCGGTTAGGCTATACGGAGGAGAGTTCGACCGAAGAAGGGATCGAGGTTTATCGATCAGCAGATCGTGTCCATGCCGAAAACGTAAGCTCGGACGTAGTAGTGGTGAAGTCCGCCGAGGGACGGCGGTAGTATTTGATGCTTCCGGCCAACCGAACCGGGCGAGACACCGGTGCATCTTTGTCCAAAGACCGACGCGTTCTGATCTCGTTGTACAGGCGAGTGCAGGAACGCAGAATCCGGCGCATATTGCCTCGCCCAATTATATGACCGACGCATTCGCCACATCGCGTCCGGAACGGTACCGGACCTGTCTGGCTATATCCTTCCCTCGATCACATGCATGACACCTGCTGACACCAACGTCGCACAGATTAGGATAGTTAGGCAGCCCACCAGAGAGCACGGCGCTCGCTCCATAGAACGCCTAGCAACGAACTCATTCCCGACGAGTACCGGCTGAGCTTCATCACGCGCAGAACGCGAAGTGCAATAAGAACGCGAAAATCCGCAGAAGCTCGACAATCGCGCGCACTGGTCCTCTCGGATATTGATCCTTTCGATGGCTTGTATCGCTCACATCGCCTTGACGATGTTCTCGGTCATTTTCTTGGCGTCGCCGAGCAGCATCATGGTGTTGTCGCGATAGAACAGCGGGTTGTCGACGCCGGCATAGCCGGAGGCGAGCGAGCGCTTGATGAACATCACGGTGCCGGCCTTCCAGACCTGC